>Ga0272440_1000745_pt1 | contig 27503 bp, 21 predicted proteins | sample SSMMMBAug17_FD_192440 | JGI IMG/M metagenome (GOLD analysis project Ga0272440, IMG submission 192440) | Marine sediment archaeal communities from Little Sippewissett salt marsh, Falmouth, MA, United States - SSM-MMB-Aug17 | ecosystem: Environmental > Aquatic > Marine > Wetlands > Sediment ... | reverse complement strand
TGCTCATATGTTTGATACTGGTTTTTGTTCGGCGGGCGAACACAAGGTTCGCCCCTACATTGGTTTCGGAAATTGGTTGGATCTCGATTACTACGATCTACCCGAAAATTTATGATCGCTTACTTACATACGCCCATGTCTTTATTCGTAGACGCACAGTCGTGCGTCTATTAAAGAAATATTCACAAAACAGGTGAGCTTATAGCATTTTGATTTCAAAAGGCCAACCAATAACACCACCTTCAATAAACCACACTCGATCAAAGCCTTTAGCATTTAGAATACGTTGTGCTTCATAGCCCCGCATGCTCACTTTACAAAATGCGATAATATCTTTATCTTTTGGCAGACTATCAGCTTTTTCACGAAGCGCACCCAGGGGAATATTCATGAAAGGATATGGTAATTGCATTGTTTCAACCTCCCCAGGGGTACGAACATCCAACAAAAGCACATCATCATTTTCAATGCGTTGTTTTGCCACATAGGCTGATATGCCATTTGCAATACCATCAAGCTTGTTCAACAGAATATGCGCACAGGTTGCCAATGGATCAATAGGTGGCGAAAATGGCGGTGCATATGCAAAATCAATGTCTGATAACTCATCCAATGTCCCCCCAAACCGAATGACTGCCGCAGCAGTATCAATTCGTCTGGCAACATCCCCCATACCAGCGGCCTGAACACCGAGGAGTTTTCTCGTTTTTTTGCATGCAATCATTTTTATTAACAATGGTTTAGAGTCGGGCATGTAGTGTGGGCGATCAGGACCGGCCCAATAAGTTGTTTCAATTGCCATATTTAAGTCTTTTGCCTGTTTTTCGGATACACCGGTTCTGGAAATATTAAAATCAAAGGCTTTTACAATACCGGTTCCAGAAATGCCGCCAAAAGGAACAACATTGCCCGCAATATGATTGGCAATCACTCGTCCATGTTTGTTTGCTGTTGATCCTAAGGGGACATACATTGGCGTGCCAATCATTCGGTCAATGTAGGTATTGACTGCACAGTCGCCACCAGCATAAATATCAGGATCACTTGTCTGACAGTAAGAGTTGATAACAATCCCCCCCCTTGCCATACATTCTAGCCCAGCATCTCTTGCCAGAGTGTCATTGGGGCGGGTTCCCACAGCTATAATTACAGCATCCGCATCAATTTTCTGGCTTTCGGTTGTTACACCAGTCGCTTTTGTATCACCAGTGACACCTGTCACACGATCGCCCAGGACCAGTTGAACCCCTTTTTGCTTGAGATGTTTTGATGCATATGTAGCAATGTCATGGTCTAAAACTCCAGGCATGATTTGATCGGCCATTTCTATGAGGTGTACAGATAAGCCCCGATGAATCAAGGCTTCGGCCATTTCAATACCAATAAACCCGGCGCCAACCATTGCCGCTTTTTTCAATCCCTGTGATTGAATTTCTTTGACCAGGCTTTCAGCATGATTGGGATGGGTCATGAACCAGACATTCTTCAAATCAATTCCTGGAATTGGCGGATGAAAAGCAAGGCCGCCAGTTGCCAAAACCAGTTTATCATAAGGCAGGGCGGATCTTTCATCTGTGTCGCAGTTTTTAATTTCAACCTGTTTTTTATCACGATCCACTTTGACAGCCTCGGTTCGTGTGAAAACCTTAAAGCCCTTTGCCTTGGCAAAAAAGGCTGGTGTTCTCGCAACCCCGACGGGTGTTTCAATGAGTGTATTGATTGATGAAAAAAGCCCTTCAACATAGTATGGTAGGCCACATGCGCCATATGAAACAATGCTATCCTTTTCCACCAAAGTTATATCTGCATTTGGATGAAGTCTGCGAAGCCTGGCTGCTGTTTTTGGGCCACAAGCGACGCCACCAATGATAACTACACGTAATGATTCCATAATGTTATCCTTTTGTTTGTTTGTTCAATTTGATTTTTCCAGGCATTATTGTCTGAAAAAAAATATATTATGAGATATATATCATAAAAAAGCTGTTTCGTTAACCATAATTTTGTTGGGATAAAACCACTGGTTACATTTGTTTTTTATTTGAGGAGACAAATTAAGTCTTGTTATCTCGACGCATATGTGTATAAAAAGAAATTTGGAAATATCAAGTTTTTCATCAATTTTGAAATAAATAAACAGTTAATTAATAAATAACTTTTGGGTATTGAGGGGCGCTTTAGCATCCTTTCTCAATTCATCGTTGGGCTTTAGCCTATAGCCGTCAGGTTAAGGCAAACTCGCTCCGATGCTCGTTCCCAGGCTCTGCCTGGGAACGTTTTCAGAGGTGGCTCTGCCACCTACGAACTGAACAGGCGGCAGAGCCGCCAAGAACACGTTCCCAGGCAGAGCCTGGGAACGAGCATCAGAGCGAGTTTGCCTAAGCCTGACGGCTATGGGCTTTAGCCGGCTTTAGCTGTTCTTGCAAGTGCCGAGGTTGAGCGCAGGGTTAGCTTGCTAAAAAAAACGTGAACATCAAATTTTATAAAGGAATTGTTCAATGAATAACAATGAAACCAACACACCTTCAGTTACTGAAATGTTAGTCAGTAACATGATACCTAGCACGACCTATTTTGATTCACGATTCGAAACAATGCAAAATCAAAATGAAGATCTTCGTGAACAAATTGGTGGAATGAAAAAAGATACTGATCGCAGGTTTTCTGAAGTAGATCGCAGATTTACTGAAATGAATACTGATATGGATCGCAGATTTACTGAAATGAATACTGATATGGATCGCAGATTCAATGAAATGAATACTGATATGGATCGCAGATTCAATGAAGTAGATCGTCGGTTTAATGAAACTCATAGTATCATAGAAAAAAATAATAATGACTTTCGTGAACAGCTTCGAGATATGAAATTGGATATGGATCGCAGATTCAATGAAAGTCAAAACGATACAAAAGAAAGGTTTGCCAGGATTGATAAGCGTTTTGAACTGGTTGATAATCGCCTGGATAAAATTATCTCAACCATTGAAAAATTATCAGATAAAATTGATCGCAAGGACGAAAATCAATTGAATGTTATTAACAGTAACGCTGCAGAACAAAGAAAGTTTACAATGCGAATGTTTACTATCGCAATATCTGCAACTGGAATCAGTGTGATGGGCTTATTATTGAAGATGTGGAAAATTGTATGACAGCTCAGTATAGGCTATCCAAAAAATACGCTTGTTAAAGCATTCCTTAGGAATGTTCTAAATATAACATCCTCATTTCATAGATCTTTCAAAAAAGAAAGGACGCGTAGAGACGTAGCATGCTACGTCTTTACAGTACATTAACCTCAAACATAGATCTTTCAAAAAAGAAAGGACGCGTAGAGACGTAGCATGCTACGTCTCTACAGTATATTAACCTCAAAACGAACAATTTCAATAAAGGGGAAGTTATTTTTAGAGCATTCTTTAGAAGTCATACAAAACATAAAAAAAGGCCTTTAAAATGTATCAATTTAATATAATTATTCAAAACGCAACCATTTACGATGGTTCTGGTCGCCCGCCATATCAGTCAGATATTGGTATTAAGGATGGCCGAATTGCCGCAATTGAATCAAAATTAAACGCCGGTGATAGAATTATTGATGCCAGAAATCTGGCACTTTGTCCGGGTTTTATCGATATTCACAGCCATGCCGATCTGACAATCCATTTAGACGACCATCCGCAAATACTTTCTCCACTGCTGCGCCAGGGCGTAACAACTTTTGTTGGGGGAAACTGCGGAATGGGGCCGGCGCCTCTGGATGACCGATATCGCCATGATGCGGTCATGTATGTTCAAGCCATGCAGGGAGAATCTGAACAATACGATTTTCAATGGACATCCATTGCAGATTTTTTTCTCACACTTGAAAAACAAGGGATGATTCTCAACTGTGGTTATCTTGTACCCCATGGGATGCTTCGCATTGCATCAAAAGGTCTGGATAACAGCACTGCCAGTCGTGATGAAATTAACCATATGAGCCATTACTTGCAATCAGGTCTTGACGCCGGCGCATTGGGTATGAGTACTGGTTTGATGTATTTCCCGGGATTGAATGCAGATTCTCAGGAATTGGCGCCCCTGGCACGTATTGTTTCAAAATATGATGGTGTATTTGCCAGTCATATCAGAAGTTATTCCAATACAATTATCAATGCCATTGATGAAATGATCAGTCTGTCTCAATTGACTGATGTTCGGGTTCAAATTTCTCACCTGTTTCATATGCCGCATGTGCATCCACTCATTGATGCCCCTTTTCGGGGTCTTTTAAGAATGCTGTCTTATGTCAATCGATATGTTACCTTGCCTATACCTGAAGACAATAAATTGAAAAACATACTTTTGCAACTAAACGAACAGATTCAAAAAGGAATGCCTATTGGCATTGATGTTATGCCAACCAGTACAGGTTTTACCCATATCCTGGCATTTTTTCCTCCCTGGGCATTATTGGGATCACGACAGGAACTTATCCATCGATTGACTGACCCGGTTGAAAGGCAAAATATTTATCAGGCAATCATGACCGGAAAATCCATCTGGCCCCATCGAGATCGAAATACATGGTCTATGAATTTTTTCAAAATTTTGGGGTTTCGATCCATTCACCTGATGAGCGTGATTACTGAAAAAAATAAACCTTTTGAGGGCATGTCACTCCATGATATTGCAAAAATTCGAGGACAAAAACCCTTTGATCTTGTTTGCGATTTATTACTTGAAGAAGAAGGGCGAGTACTTATATTCATTGCACCAACAACCATAGGTGATGAATTTGTTGAACAATTCAGTGCCTGTGCTGTTTGTGACCCAAATACATCCATTGTCACTGATACAATCATGTTTGGATTTGGCAAGCCCAGCCATTTATTCTATGATTGTTATCCCAAACTGATATCCCGCTATGTAAAAAAAGAAAAGCGTTTGACTATTGAGGAAGCCATTCGCAAATCAACCGCATTACCTGCAAAACAAATGGGAATTAAGGATCGTGGATTGATTCAGGAAAATTATTGGGCGGACCTGGTTATCTTTGATCCCAATACAATTGATTATTCGAGTACACCGGAAAAGCCAGATGTTTTTCCATCGGGCATACATTATGTTTTTGTCAATGGCCATCCAACTGTAACCCCACATGGAATCGACCTTGAAAATCGTAAAGGTCAGCTTGTTCGTCCATAATGGTAGCGCTTCCATGAAAAAACAACCTGAAAAAGTTCGGCTGGATGTGCTTCTGAAAAAAAACAAAATTGTTGACAGTCGTGAACGCGCCCGAGCATTGATTCTTGCTGGAAAAGTTCTTGTGGATCAGTTTCCTGTTGATAAAGTAGGAACAAAAGTACGCTCTGATGCCACAATCGTCATAAAAGGCGAAGATAACCCCTTTGTTAGTCGCGGTGGACTGAAACTTCAAGAAGCATTTAACAAAACAGATTGGTCTGCCAATGGCCTGGTTTGTATGGATGTTGGGGCATCAACCGGGGGATTTACTGATTGTCTGTTGCAAAACAATGCCAGGCACGTTTATGCCATTGATGTCGGGTATGGTCAACTGGCATGGAAACTCCGCCAGGACAATCGGGTCACTGTTTTGGAAAAAACAAACATCCGATATCTCCCGCCTGATGCCATCTCTGATGAAATTGATTTGGTTACTGTTGATACTGCATTTATTTCATTAAAAATTGTTGTCCCTGCCTGTATGCCTTTTTTAAAAAAACAGGGTCGAATTATGGCATTGATTAAACCCCAGTTTGAAGTGGGCAGAAAAGAAGTTGGAAAAGGTGGCGTTGTACGTGATCCACAGTTGCATGAGCGAGTCATTGATGAACTTAACGACTTCTTTCATAAGAAAGGTCTCCAAATGCCATTTGTCGTGCCATCGCCAATATTGGGGCCCAAGGGAAATAAGGAGTTTCTTGCGGGACTCCAACGCTTTTAACATGGACGGGTCCCTCCCGATTTCTGAACATCGGACAAAATTGGGCTTTTTTGATCCACTGTAAAAATCGTATCATATCAAAGTATTATCGATACGCTCAATAAAAACCGGACATTTATGATACACTCTGCCAGGTGCTTCAACGATCATCCATAATTAAAATTAATAAAAACCAGTCTCTTATGCAGATATCAACCATGGCACATCCATTGCTATGGAATACTCGAAGAATAAGCTCCCTATTATTGGTATTATTCGTTTCAATGAACATTTTTACAATCAATGCACAGGAGAACAATTATGAAAACCTGGGATCAACTTATTACAGGTACATTGAATGGCAATATACGTGCAATGGCACGATTGATCAGCAAGATAGAGGATCGAGATGAAGGCTGGCAAAATGCCATGACTCAGATTTATCCCCATTGCGGTAATGCAAAAGTTATTGGAATTACTGGTTCTCCAGGTGCCGGAAAAAGTACGCTTACAAATGCTGTGACTGCCTGTCTTCAGAAAGCTGGAAAAAGTGTTGGTATTATTGCTGTTGATCCATCAAGCCCTTTTTCTGGCGGTGCTGTTCTTGGGGATCGATTACGTATGAGTGAAGTTGGCACGCTACCGGGTGTTTATATCCGATCCATGGCAACACGAGGAATGCTAGGGGGGCTATGTCAGGGTGCCCGAGATGTTGCCCGCATTTTGGATGCTTTTGGAAAGGATGTGGTGTTAATTGAAACTGTCGGTGTGGGACAGGATGAAATTGAAGTGGTTAAAACTGCGGATCTGGTCATTGTTGTTTGTGTACCAGGTCAGGGGGATGGGGTTCAGGCCATTAAGGCCGGCATTATGGAAATTGCAGATATCTATGTTGTCAATAAAGCAGATCGCCCTGGCGCTGATGCGGTTGTTACAGATATCCAGGCAATGCTAGAATTATCTGAACAGATATCTGAAAAAAATGTACCTGTTCTAAAAACAGTCGCCAGTGTCCATCAAGGTATTGATGCATTGCTAAATGCTATCAGCTTGTGTTTGAGCCATCAGACAGCCAATGAACATTTCAGGCAAGAACAGATTCGAGAAGAAATTTTATCTCTGACGCAACAAATGATATTTCAGTCCATTTACAACCAATGGCAGGCAAATGGTTTTTTGAATCGGTCAATACAAGATGTTATCGAGAACAAAACCGATCCCTATACATTGGTGAATGAGTATCTAAAAAGCTTGAAATTTTGAAATATAACGCACACAGGAGGTGTTGAAAATGCCAGAATCAGAAGAAAACATTGCAATGACTGAAAAATTGGCAAATTTTATTGTCAATACACAAACTCAGAACATTCCAGATGAAATGTTCGCACACGCAAAACTAGCATTTATGGATTGGCTATGTGTTGGTGTTGCGGGCAAAGAAGATCCATTGGTAAGCAAGCTTGTAAATTATAGTGACACAATGGGCGGTAACCCACAGGCCACACTGATTTGTGATGGTTCCCAAAGAAGTGTTAGCGATGCCGCCCTGATCAATGGTGCTTCATCCCATGCTTTGGATTATGATGATACTCTGGTTTCTTTCCTGGGACATCCATCGGTCACAGTTTTTCCATCAACCCTGGCCCTTTGTGAGTGGAAAAATCTCAGTGGTAAAGAATTTCTAAGTGCTTATCTCATTGGTATTCAAACCGGTGGGACTATTGGTGCATGTGCCAGTCTGGATCATTATATGGCTGGATGGCATGCAACATCGACACTGGGGCATTTTGCATCTGCTGCGGCATGTGCCCGCCTGTTGAAGCTTAATTCAGAAAAAACAATGCATGCACTGGGCATTGCCGGAACACAGGCATCAGGACTCAAACGTGTTTTTGGCAGTATGTGTAAGCCTTTTCATGCTGGACGTGCATCTCAATCAGGGCTGTTTGCCGCTCTTATGGCTGAAAATGAATTTACCAGCGCCAAAGATATTCTTGAAGGCCCTCAGGGTTTTTTTGATGCTTTCAAAGGAAAGGTCAACCCGACAATATTGAGCTTTTTAGGACTGGGATGGGATGTTGTCAATTTATCCCAAAAATACCATGCATCATGCCATGCAACCCACTCTCCTATTGAAGCATCATTAGAAATCATTCACAATAATAACATTTCAGCAGGTGACATTCAGTCCATTACTGTAAAATCATCCCAACTGGCATTGGATGCTGCTGGTAAAAATAAGCCCCAAACAGGCCTTGAGGGAAAATTTAGTATTCCATATTGTGTTGCCAATGCATTGGTATTTGGCGACACAGGCATGCAGGCGTTTACAGATGATCGCGTTCTTTCATCTGAGATTAAACAAATGATGTCAAAAATTTCAGTGGTATTGGATGACACAAAAACCGGTCTTGAATCCACTGTATGTATAAAAACAAACAATCACCAGGATTTTGTTGCAGATTCAGATATTCTGCAACAAATCCCCCCATTTGATGTCAAAGAAACACGGGTTCGTGCAAAATTCAATGATCTTTGTATGCCTGTATTGGGCGAAAAAATTACAAATTCCCTGGAACAGGTGATTGACAATATGCAAGACATTAAAAACATGTCTGAATTGATGACATATTTCAGGAGGCCATATGAGTCGTGAATTACTTATTACTGATATTCAACGTTTTTCAACCAATGATGGCCCTGGATTTCGGACCAATGTTTTTATTAAGGGCTGCTCCATGAAATGTAGATGGTGTCACAATCCTGAAACCATATCCATGCATCGGGATTTATTTTGGAAAAAAAGACATTGTATTCAATGCGGAGAATGTGCGGCAGCATGTCCGGAAAATGCGATCCAGTTGCCTGATGGCGATTTTTTAGATGAACCCATTCATATTGTTGATCGAGAAAAATGCAATCGATGCATGGTTTGCGTGGATGTCTGCCCATCAGGTGCAATGGAAATATCGGGCAAACCAATTACCATTGATAATATTATCAAGGAAGTTGAAAGCGATATGCCATTTTATACCAATTCTGGTGGTGGCATGACCATATCCGGCGGTGAACCCACTACCCAGAATCTAACCACTGCGGATTTAATTAATCGCGCTCAAGCAAAAGGAATCTCTGTTTGCCTGGATACCAATGGATATTGTCATTGGGATACGTTTCAAACAGTTACACGTCAGGCAGATATTGTTTTGTTCGATTTAAAACACCTGGATCCAGCCGCTCATATCAAAGGAACAGGCGTTGACAATAAACTAGTTTTGGATAATCTAAAAAAGTTGACAAAATACCACATGCACATCTGGATACGTATACCCATTATACCAGACTTTAACCAGGATACCGATTTTTACCATAAGGCCGCCGATTTTTTAGCCAGCCTTGACAGCAAAATTGAGCGAATTGATCTATTGCCTTTTCATAACTGGTGTGAGGATAAATATGGTTGGCTGGGTAAATCATGGCATTATTTTGAAACAGAAGCCATTCATCCCAATGAACTTGAGCCAGCATTAGAAATATTGAGTAACAAAGGATTGAATGTTACTATTGGTGGGTCTGGGTTTGAGTAATTAAGGAATGCTCTGAAAATAACTACCCCATTATTGATATTGTTCGTTTTGAGGTAATTGTACTGTAGAGACGTAGCATGCTACGTCTCTACACGACCTTATTTTTTGGACGATCAAGAAAAATGAGTCTGTTATTTTCCGAGAATTTTTAAGTAAATGAGGTCAGACTTTCATTGTCTTGATTAATCCAGACAATCAAGGTCTGCCTCCCTTTGATACTGTTTCTTATTTTTTTTGTTGGTTGTATAAATGGGAATCGGGGCGGAGGGATTTGAACCCCCGACTTTCTGCTCCCAAAGCAGACGCGCTACCAGGCTGCGCTACGCCCCGAAATGAAATAATGAAATGTTGTTTATGAAAGATATTATCGACATCTAACACGATTTCTTTAATAATGCAAGTCTGTTTTTAAATTATATGCATTTTTTTTTATAAATTGGTCAATTCCATGTGTAATGCCCCGAGCAATCTTATCGAGAAAAGGGGTGTGCAATAATCTTTTTTCAGATTTGGGCCGGGTAATATTGGCAATCTCAATCAAGATGGCCGGCATGTCAGCACCTGCGAGTACGAATAAAGGAGCGCCAACTATTTTTCGATTGTACAGATTAACATGGGATAATATGCTGTTATGGACGCATTGCGCAAGGCTTTTACTTGAATTTAAATGGTATCGTTGTAAATGATCCCAAAGGAGCGGATGATTGTCCGATTCAGTTTCTGTTATTGAATGTTCATAAAAACTTTCTCCTTGACCGGATTGCCAGTAATATGTCCGCACCCCTTTTGGATACAGTCGAAAACTGGCCCCTACATGAAGACTGATGAATGCCATGGGTTGTGCATTATTTGCCATTGAGGTCCGCTCAAGCAATGGAATATGTGAATCGGTCTTTCGGGTAAGCAGGACTTCACACTGACCTTTCAATTGTTTAGCAATACGCGACGCCAGGGTCAGGGTTATTTTTTTTTCTGAGGATTGATGATAGCCGGTTGCACCGGTATTTTTTCCGCCATGACCGGGATCAATAACAATGAGCGGAAGATCACCTGCCCATGTGATTGATGTCAACACCAGTATTATTAACTGTTGTAAACATGCCTGAAAAAAATATATCCAATTGTTTGTTATAGAAATTCTCAATTTTCTTGACACCTGCCTTAATTAATATTATTTTAGAGGACTATACCCAATATTGATGATTTGGGTAATGACATGTTTAATGGTTTTTGTCCAACTTTTTTTATTTCAAGCGAGAGTGGCGGAATTGGTAGACGCACTGGACTTAGGATCCAGCTCCGGCGACGGAATGGGAGTTCGATTCTCCCCTCTCGCACTTATTTATTAAAAAGATGGGCTTTTAGATATTTCATTAATAATTGTTCGACCCCTGGTGTTGAACAAGAAATATGAGAAGGAACAATAATGGAAGAACAGAACGACGATCAGGCACAAGTGAGTATCGAGGATTTATCTGGTGCTAAAAAAGTGCTTACCATTGAAATTCCGGAAAAAGTGGTTAAGCGTGAATATGACAAAGCATATCGTGAACTGAAAAAGAATGCACGTGTCAAAGGCTTTAGACCCGGAAAAGTCCCAAGATCTGTACTTGAACGTATGTATGGCAAAGAGGTCAATGAAAATATGAAACAGCAAATGGTGGGTGAGGCTTTTGAAAAAGCGATGCTGGATCATAAACTAGATGTCATTGGCGAGCCACAACTGGATGCACCTGAAATAAAAAAAGGTGAACCCTTTACATTTAAATTGACTGTCGATGTTAAGCAAAAGGTTGAAAATATCGATTTTAAAGGCCTGGATTTAAAAAGAAATAAATACATCATCAGTGATCAAATGATTGATAAACAACTTGAGCAACACAGACAGAACATGCCAGAAACCGAACCAATCAATGAAGACCGCCCGCTGCAATTGAATGATATCGCGGTGATTGAATATGAAGGTTTTAAAGAAGGCAAACCCTTTGAAATGCTTCCCAAAACAACTGCTGTTCGGATGGAAATTGGTAAAAATGAGTTGTTTCCCAATTTTGACGAAAATCTGTTGGGAATGAATCAATCGCAAGAACGTTCTTTTGAATTTTCATTTCCCGAATTGTATTCCAATGAAAGCCTTGGCGGCCAAAAAGTTGAAATGAAAGTTCTTTTAAAAGAAATCCGAAAAAAGGTTTTACCGGAAATCAATGATGATTTTGCAAAAAAACTGGGCGGTTATCAGTCAATGGATGAACTAAGGCAAGCCATTCAACAAAATCTTGAACAGCTCTATAACCAACAGGCTGAAAAAGAACTTCAGGAAATGGTTTTCACCCAACTCCTTGAAAGAGCGTCCTTTGACGTTCCAGAAGCCTGGGTGGAGCAAGAACTGGTTTCAATCAAGCAAGAAATTCAGCAATCCCTTGCATCACAAAATGTTGATATGGAAAAAGTTGGATTTACAGATGAAAACATTGTCAAGCAATACCGCACCACTGCTGAAAATCAGGCACGCCGGCGATTATTGCTAAACTATCTGATTGATCAGGAAAAAATGGTGGCCACTGACAATGATGTTGAGGCTGAATTTGAAAGAATTGCATCCTCTACAGGCAAAGCGGTTGACACTGTTAAAGATTATTATCAACAGGAAGAACATCGGCAAAACCTGGACACATTAAAATACACCATTCTTGAAAGAAAAGCCATGCAAATGATTCAGGATGCCAACACTATCGAAACTGTCAGCCTTGAAGCAGATACTGTTTCTGATAGTAAACAATAAGTGAACTAAAAATTGATAGTTGGATCACATAACGATCCAAAGAAAGGAAAATGAAATGGCATTAATTCCAATGGTCATTGAACATAGCAGCAAAGGTGAGCGCGCTTATGATATTTATTCAAGATTGCTCAAAGATCGTATCATCTTTTTAGGCTCTGCTATTAATGATGAAATAGCCAATTTATTGATCGCACAATTGCTTTATCTTGAATCCGACGATCCGGAAAAAGATATCAACTTTTATATTAATTCTCCTGGCGGCGTTGTTACATCCGGAATGGCAGTTTACGATACCATGCAATATATCAAGCCAGATATCGCTACCTTGTGCGTCGGTCAGGCTGCAAGTATGGGTGCTGTCTTGCTGGCCGCGGGTACCGCAGGAAAACGCTATTCATTACCAAACTCTAGAATTTTAATTCATCAACCCATGGGTGGGTTTCAAGGGCAGGCATCTGATATTGAAATTCAGGCCAGAGAGATTCTTCGATTAAAAGAAAAACTCAACCAAATCCTTGCATCTCATACAGGTCAAAATATCGAAATCATTCAAACCGATACAGATCGAGATTTTTTTATGAATGGTCAGGAAGCCAAAGATTATGGTTTGGTTGACAATGTGATCATAGATCGTCAGGATTTGGAATCGGATGATGAGACAACAGATAAATAAATTGTCAATCTCAGCGCAATCCATTGCGTTTATAATTGTCAATTAAAACCTATGATCAGGAGCAATCATGGCAAAACTTAAAAAGAAACATAACACCGATGGTGAGCTGGTCTGTTCATTTTGTGCAAAAACGCAAGATGAAGTCAAAAAATTAATCGCTGGCCCGGATGTTTATATTTGCGACGGATGTGTTCAACTTTGCCTGGAAATTATTGATGAAGATGTTATCAGGGGCCTTGATAACTTAACCTTTACACCTCAGGCCATCATGAAGGTCCTTAATGACTATGTTATTGAACAGGAATATGCAAAAAAGATTCTGTCAGTTGCTGTATATAATCATTACAAACGTTTGGATGCACCATCACATTCCTATGATCGAACAGTGGAGATTCAAAAAAGCAATGTTTTGCTGATTGGCCCAACAGGTACAGGTAAAACCCTTCTGGCAAGAACCCTGGCAAGATTTCTGGATGTCCCTTTTACCATAGCTGATGCCACGACACTGACTGAAGCCGGTTATGTGGGGGAGGATGTTGAAAAAATTATCCTGGCACTTCTTCAACATGCGGATTATGATGTTGAAAAAGCAGAGCGAGGCATTATCTATATTGATGAAATTGATAAAGTGTCACGTAAAACAGAAAATCCATCAATCACTCGGGATGTTTCAGGAGAAGGGGTTCAGCAGGCATTGTTAAAAATTATTGAAGGTACCATTGCCAGCGTTCCCCCCAAAGGCGGACGAAAACATCCCCAGCAAGAATTTGTTCAGGTGGATACAACCAATATTTTGTTCATCTGCGGGGGGAGTTTTGAAGGTCTGGATAAGATCATTCAGCGCCGAATTGGCAATAAAGTCATGGGGTTTGAAGCCAGGCTGATTTCAAGCGATGATAAAGAAATCGGTGAACTTCTGCGAATGCTTCAACCCGAGGACTTACTTAAATTTGGTTTAATCCCCGAATTTATTGGGCGCCTGCCGGTTATTGCTCCCCTTGAGAATTTAAGGGATGAATCATTGATACGTATTTTAACAGAACCCAAAAATGCTCTGGTAAAACAATACAAGCAATTGTTTGCAATGGAAGGGGTTCACCTTCGATTTACAGATACTGCTTTAAAGGCCATTGCAAGTGAAGCCTTAAAACGTAAATCAGGCGCACGTGGATTAAGGGCGATTATGGAAAAAACGCTGCTGGACTTAATGTTCGAAATTCCTACCTCCAGCACAATTCAGGAATGCGTTATCAATGAAGACGTTGTTTTGAATGGTGAAGATCCCATTCTTGTTTACGAATCCTCTAAAAAACAGGCGTGACATTCATGTTTCTAACAAAAAAGAAAAAGGAAGAAACACCGCAAAACACTTATATCTTGCCTTTGTTGCCATTAAGAGATATTGTGGTTTTTCCTTATGTCGTTGTTCCCCTTTTTGTGGGTCGAAAAAAATCATCCCAGGCATTAATGCATGCCATGAATAGTGACAAACAAGTTTTTTTGTCAACTCAAACCAAAACTGAAATCAATACTCCCACAGAAAAAGATCTTAACAAAAAGGGGACAGTGGGACGAATTCTACAAATGATCAAATTGCCGGATGGCACGGTCAAAACACTTATCGAAGGTTTGTATCGTGCTAAAATTGTTCGCTTTATACCCAATGACTCCATTTTTAAAGCTGAGGTTGAAGCGGTGTTGGAACCTGAAATTGACCAGCAAAAAGCGGAAGCCTTTAATCGCTCCATGATTGATAATTTTCAGTTATATGCCAAAAAAAATAAATCAATCCCACATGATCTTGTCAAAAATATTGCTGCCATCACCAATCCCTCACAAATGGCTGATACATTATCTGCCCATTTTCCATTTAAGTTACCGGATAAAATTGAATTGCTCACATTGTTCAATGCTGAAGAACGTATTGCCAAATTGGTCAAAAAAATGATTGCTGAAACTGATATTTATGAAATGCAAAAGAAAATCAAAGGTCAGACACAAAAGCAAATTGATGAAAACCAGCGGTACTACTACTTAAAAGAACAAATGCGTGCCATTAAAAAAGAAATGGGCACAGACCCTGATGATAAAAATGAATATAGCGATCTTGAAAAGCGACTCAAACGAAAAAAAATGTCCAGGGAAGCATCATCAAAAGCACGCCAGGAGTTTAAAAAGCTAAAACAGATGCAGTCTATGTCTCCTGAAGCCACTGTCATTCGCAATTATATTGATTGGCTCCTTGACCTTCCCTGGTATTCACGCTCAAAAGCAAAACTGGATATTGATCAATCCGAAAAAACCCTTAATGAAGATCATTATGCATTGGATAAACCCAAAGAGCGTATTTTAGAATACCTGTCTGTTCTTTCCCTGGTAAAGAGAGTTCGGGGCCCAATTTTATGTCTGGTGGGGCCACCGGGGGTTGGCAAAACATCTCTGGCCAAATCTGTTGCACGTGCTACCAATCGTGAATTTGTTCGATTATCTCTGGGCGGGGTTCGGGATGAGGCGGAAATACGAGGACATCGCAGAACCTATATTGGCGCTATGCCAGGAAAAATCATTCAATCTTTAAAAAAGGTGAAAGTTAACAATCCTGTATTTTGTTTGGATGAAGTTGACAAAATGAGCATGGATTTTCGGGGAGACCCATCATCAGCACTCCTTGAGGTTCTAGATCCTGAGCAAAACAATACCTTCAATGACCATTACCTGGATGTGGATTATGACCTATCGGATATCATGTTTATTACCACAGCCAATACCTTACACGATATCCCCCTTCCCTTGAAAGATCGTATGGAAGTGATTCGATTATCGGGTTATACAGAACATGAAAAAAAACACATTGCTACAGATTTTTTAATCCCCAAGCAATGCAAGCAAAATGGCCTCACGCAAGAGCAAATTATTTTTCCAGATAACACCATACAAAGCATCATTAGAAACTATACCCAGGAAGCAGGGGTGAGAAATCTGGAACGTCAAATCGCAGCCATTTGTAGAAAAGTTGCCAGAGATTATGTCACCAAACCCAAAGAAGAACAGGATCAGTTTTGTATCCATATAGATGAAGCGCTTCTGAATAAACACCTCGGACCATATCAATACCGGTATGGTCAAATTGAAAGTAAAGATCATGTTGGTCTTGTAACCGGTCTTGCCTGGACCCAATATGGCGGCGAATTACTATACATTGAGACAGTAATTATGCCTGGAAAAGGCAAGCTTCAGATAACAGGCAAACTGGGTGAGGTCATGAAAGAATCAGCCCAGGCAGCATATAGTTATGTACGTTCTCGATCCAATTTATTGGGTCTTGATAAAGATTTTTATGAACAATATGATATCCATTTACACGTACCCGAAGGATCTATTCCAAAAGATGGCCCATCTGCCGGAATCACCATGTGTACATCCATAATCTCAGCCCTTCTCAAAAAGAAAGTTAAAAAAGAAATTGGTATGACTGGTGAAATTACCCTTAGAGGACGAGTACTTCCCATTGGCGGCTTGAAAGAAAAAGTCCTGGCTGCAAATCGAGGGGGAATCAATAAAATCATTTTGCCTGATGATAATAAAAAAGATTTACAGGACATTCCAGAAATCATTCTTGAAGGTATCGAATTAGTTTGGGTTGAACATATGGATGATGTTCTGAAAATTGCCCTGGACATTGACACAAATGCTAATGCTGAATTAATTAAAGATAAGGAAGAAAAAGATAAAGATAAGGAAGAAAAAGATAAGCCAGAAGAATTGCCGGTCAAACCGGAGCCAAACCTATGCGCAAAACCAATTTAGGGGCGAACTGATGTTCTCGCCCCCCCCGAACAATAACCAGAAATACACTCACTACAAAACAGGAGAAGAACCATGAAAGTCAACGGCCAGTCCTATCGTCCTATCTGGTTTGATACAGCCGATCAAACAGTTAAAATCATTGATCAGCGTGTATTACCCCATGAATTTAAAATTGTGCCCATGAAAACTGTAGATGATGCAATAGGAGCCATCAGCCAGATGTATGTTCGTGGCGCACCATTAATCGGTGTGACTGCTGCTTATGGGGTCTATTTAATTATCGCCAGAAAGACCGGTGATACAGCATATATAAAACAGGAATGTGATAGATTAAAAGCTGCGCGTCCAACAGCGGTGAATCTTGCCTGGGCTGTGGAAACCATGTTGACTGAAATACTTGCAGAACCCGACCCTCAAAAACATCTTAACCTGGCATTATCCAAAGCCGGCCAGATTGCTGAAGCTGAGGTAGATCGCTGTTATCAAATCGGCATTCATGGTGCCCGACTTATCGAAACCATTGCCAAAACGAAAAAGAAGCCTGTCAACGTTCTGACTCACTGCAATGCCGGATGGCTGGCGTGTGTGGAATATGGCACAGCAACTGCGCCCATTTATGTGGCACATGACAAGGGAATTGATGTTCATGTATGGGTTGATGAAACCCGGCCATTGAATCAAGGCTCTCGTTTGACAGCGTGGGAACTGGGTAAACATGGTATCCCCCATTCAGTCATTCCAGATAATACTGGCGGGCATTTGATGCAGCATGGAATGGTGGATTTGGTAATTGTGGGAACCGATCGTACCACCTATACAGGTGATGTTGCCAATAAAATAGGCACTTACTTAAAAGCGTTGGCAGCCAGAGATAATCAGATTCCATTTTATGTTGCCTTGCCTTCATCTACATTTGATTGGCATATTCGTGATGGTATCAAGGAAATCCCCATTGAAGAACGTGATCCAGAGGAAGTCCGGCAGGTTCAGGGACTATTTCAGGGGCAAATATGTCAGGTAGTTGTACCGCCAGCAGACAGTCCCTGCGTAAACTATGCTTTTGATGTTACTCCTGCTCGTCTGGTAACTGGTTTGATCACAGAAAGGGGAATATGTGAGGCATCTGCTGAGTCTGTTTTGTCGATGTTTCCTGAGAAGGGCGTTCCCATTAAACTGTTATAGATATCAGTGCGACGATTGGCAAAAAAGTATCGCATTTCATGGCTACGCACATGGTCAAGGTCATCAGTTTTAAGGTCAACAATCATCAACTCAGATTGTGACATTGATTTTTGCATTACATTTCCGGAAGGATCAATGGCCAGACTGAGTGCAGGGAATGTCAGACCAGCACAGTTTTTTCCTGATGCATTGCAGGCAATGACAAACACTGAATTGTCATATGCTCGGGCAGTCAGATGTCGCATCCAACTTGACAATTTTTGTTCAGATGTACCATTAGGAGATGCATGGGGGATAAAAAGAATCTCTAAGCCCAAATGAGTCATAAGCGTCGTCAATTCAGGAAAGTGAGCATCATAGCACAACTGAATGCCAACGCATAATTCCTGATCATGAAAAACAGGGGATGTTGTACCTTGTGAAAATACTGTTTTTTCTGGCGGCCCCAGGTATAATTTTCTGTAAATCCCTAAAGGTGCAAAGGGGGAAGCTATCAGGTGAGAAATAAAAAGGTTTGATTGATTCTTTTCTGGCAATCCTGCCAAAATGGTTATTTTATATTTTTGTGAAAAATCAAGCACCTGATTACTTGAAGGCCCGGGAATCGTTTCAGCCACATCCCATATTGATTCATCATTACAGTAGCCGGTGATGTTCATTTCTGGAAAGCACAGTATTTTGACACCTGATACACTGGCTTGACGAATCAATCGATGCATGACTTCCAGGTTTTGTTGTGTTTGATACAGTTTAGACTGCATAGAAGCAGTTGCGATGCGAATGTCTTTCACTGTTATTCTCCAACTAAAAAAATAACTTCCTCATTATTGATATTGTTCGTTTTGAGGTAAATGTACTGTAGAGACGTAGCATGCTACGTCTCTACACGAGCTTATTTTTTTGGACGATCAAGAAAAATGAGGATGTTATTTTCCAAGCATTCCTAAGCTATTTCAGGGTGTCACCTTTTCGACGTAATTTCTCAACCGGAATTTTCTCTTTTAGTTTTTTGAGTTCGCTTGCTGATGATTGTACTTTTTGTTTAATCTTTTGCAATTTTTCCGAGTCTTTCAGCTTTTTGAGCTTTTCTGACTTTTCTCTGGCTGTGATGATAATACCTTCAGCTAAAAAATATCCGGCAATTCCCAAAATAATTCCAGTAACAAATCCCCCAATCCAAAGTGCATAAAACACCTGTTGACCTGAATGAAATAACACTGACCAGGATGTATTTGAAAACACGTTCATTTTTAGTGGATAACCCAGAATCATGGCACCTATCATATAGTTGAATCCATATAAAAAAGGAGCTGTCAAGGGATTGGTAATCCATACAGCCAGTGCCGCCGAAAGCTTACTCACACCCAATATGGCCGCCAATGGAACAACGATATATGTTTGTATACCCATTGTGGGAGTCATTGCTACAAAAAATCCGATTGCAGCCCCCCAGGCTATTCTCTCAGGGGTTCCTCTGATACGAATAAAACGATTGTACAAATGAAATAAAAAACGTTTAGAATAACCCGCATTTTGCGGGGGAACCGCTTCATATATAAAAACATCGTCTTGCATACTTGATTTCCCTCACTGGTCTGCAATAAATTGAACCTTTATTTTTCTTACATTGACACCTTGAACAAATTTCGCTATAATATTAGCTTTTATTAAATTTTATCAGCGCTTGTTTTCATTTTGATCTGTCCTCAATTGCATAGGCTTTTATTCATTATACAGTCATTCATGGGATCGCGTCCATTTAAATTTGAAAATATGATTGAAATAATCAATTTTTAATGGAAATGAAACAATTTCATCATGAATTCAATTATTGTTTTCCAACAACCAGGGTAAACATAATTGAAAAAGATTATTTAAAATGAATCAATGTCCTGTGTGTAGAAAATATATTTGCGAAAAAGATAAAGGCCTGTGTCATAAGTGTGGTTGGGATATCAACTACTATGCGAATGGTATGACACGATTTGAAGAACTACGCTTTAAAAAGAAATTGAATATTGCGCGACGAAATTGGAAAATACTGGTGTCTTCAGTTTTAGAAAAACGTGCGTTGAAAAAACAATTGGATTTATCATAAAAAATAGAAAATTTCATCCACACAAAGGAGTTTTTTAATGAACGACTTTTTTTCATTGGTTCAAAAAACCCGATCCTGTCGGCGATTCAATCAGGATCCGCATGTTGATGCCGCTTTACTTGAAGCATGGGTGAAACTGGCACGAATGACAGCATCAGCAGCCAATTTGCAGCCTTTGAAATATATTTTAAGCTGTAATGCCAATACCAATCAGGCCATTTATGATTGTCTGGGGTGGGCCGGTTACCTGAAAGATTGGCCCGGACCAGTGCCAGGTGAACGTCCTACTGGCTATATTGTCATGCTGGGAGATCAACATATTGCAAAAAATTTCGACATGGACATTGGTATCGCCGCTCAAACAATTATGCTAGGCGCTTATAATCAAGGTTTTGCCGGATGTATGCTTGCGAATATTCGTCATCAACAATTATCACACCATCTTGAAATCGCAGATCATCTAAAAATTTTGCTTGTCCTGGCATTGGGCGCACCCAAAGAGTCTATCGTCATTGAGCCTGTCAATGCTGATGGCAACTGTCAATATTATAGAGATGAGCAGGGAATTCATCATGTGCCCAAACGCAGTCTTGATGAACTGATTGTTCATATTTATCAATAAGTTAAAAAGGAGAGAACCGCATGTTTACAAAACATAAAGGTATTGATATCGTTTGTGCAATTGGTGGTATTTCTACAATAGAAGAGGCTATGGCCTGCTTTGAATCGCGACTGGATGCCACGCATTTGTCACGTATCAACGAAATTAACAACCCTGAAGTGCTATTGAAAATCGCCAATGCGATTGTTATGTGTGATCCAGATAAGGTGTATATTAATTCTGGAAGTCTTGAAGATAAACAATTTATTCGGGAGTTGGCCCTTCAAAAATGTGAAGAAACCACACTTCCCATGAAAGACCATACCATTCATTATGATTTAAAGGATGAACAAGGTCGCATCATTGATCGGACATTTTATATCAGCAATGAAGACGAAGATGTCAACACGCTGGCAAATAAACGCCTGCGGGATGAAGCTCTTGAAGACATTCGAAAAATAATGTCTGGAATCATGAAAGGCAAAACCATGGTGGTGGGCTTTTATATTCGGGGTCCTGTGGGGTCTCCGGTTTCCAATCCTGCCCTTGAAATCACAAGTTCTGCCTATGTTGCCCATAGTGCTGAACTGCTTTACAGAAATGCTTTCAAATCCTTTGATAATCAGGTCTATCGCCTGAAACACTTTTTTACAAATATTCACAGTGAAGGCCTAAATCGTCCGGAAGACCTTCCCAATGCCCGCGTGTATATGGACCGCAGCCATCAAACCACTTATAGTTGTAATTGTACCTATGCAGGCAATACCTTATTATTGAAAAAAGGGAATCATCGCTTTGCAGTGGATAAGGCTGTCTATGAAAATAGGGGCAATGAACTGTCTGAACATATGTTCATTACCGGTTTAAAAAATGATGATAATACAATCACATGGTTTTCAGGGGCTGCACCCAGTGGATGTGGCAAAACAACTACTGCAACTGTAGGAACCGAATTTGTGGGGGATGATCTGGCTCAAATGTGGATTCACCACGATGGCAGTGTTCGGGTAGTCAATCCAGAGTGTGGTGTTTTTGGTATTGTTCAGGATGTCAATCGTGAGGGCGATCCTTTGCTTATGGATTGCCTGCGTCAGGAAAAAACTGAGGTCATATGGTCCAATGTTCTTATTGATGACAATGGTAAACCCCATTGGGTTGGTAATGGCGAGCCTCCCCCCACCAAAGGAAAAAATTTTCAGGGATATTGGGAAACAGGACTCAAAGATGACAATGGTAAACCTATTCCCTTGTCCCATCCCAATGCCAGGTGTACCCTATCTGCCAGTGCCCTTGCAACGTATTCGGAACTGTCTGAAAGTGCGGAAGGCGTTAATGTTAAAGTTATCACTTACAGTGGTCGGGATAGCGATACCATGCCGCCAGTGTGGGTGGCAAAAACGCCAGATCATGGTGTTGTCATTGGGGCGTGTATTGTATCTGCTGCCACCGCCACTGAAATTGGGGCAACAGGGGTTAAGCGTGCCCCCTGGGCCAATGCGCCATTTATCCCGGGAGCCTTGTGTGATTATATGGATGCGCAATTTAAATTTTTTGGAAATCCAAGAATTGATCCCAGTCACCAACCCATCATGGCTGGATTAAACTATTTTTTGACTCATGAAGCCAGAGGTGGTGACTCCAAAAAGCTGTTGGGAGAAAAACGAGATGTTCGCGTATGGCTGACCTGGTTGGGACATCGTGCAAACAGTAAAGTAGATGCTATTTTAACGCCCATTGGATATATTCCAAAATATGATGACCTGAAAGGGCTTTTTGAAAAACTCATCAGCAAAGACTATCCAAAAGACCTTTATAATAAACAATTTTCACTATATGTTGATAATATTGTTGCGCGAATGGACATGCAGATTAATACTTATGGCAAAGAAAAGAACTTACCCCCTCGGTTATTTGAAATTTTGAATATCCAAAAAGAAGAATTACTTGCGCTAAAAAATGTTCATGGTGGTATTGTTTTGCCGGAACAGTTAATAGATTGATTTTTTTCTCTCGTTCTCTCCACGCATCAGCATGGGAACGAGAGAAAAGCCCCATTCACTGTCGTTGGCCAAATTTTTTTAAATGCGGCCATCAGGAAAAATTATGAAAAAACAATCAATGCTCCGAAGTATTCTGAGTCGGCGAATGCTGGTTTCATTTATTTTTGGATTTTCGTGTGGACTCCCCTTATTGTTGACCATGTCGGTCTTACAGGCCTGGATGAAAAAAGAAAATGTGGATTTATCAGTTATCGGACTGATGGCATTGGTGGGATTGCCATACACACTCAAATTTTTGTGGGCGCCATTTCTTGACCGATACACCTTACCCTTCCTGGGCCGACGCCTTGGCTGGCTCTTAATTGCTCAAATTTTTCTGGCCTTTTCTACCGCCGGACTGGGGCTGACCCGACCAGCAGAATCTCCCTGGATGGTTGCATTTGCTGCTTTTTTGCTCACTTTTTTTAGTGCTTCGCAAGATATTGTGGTCGATGCCTATCGTCGCGAGGATTTATCTGATGAAGAACTGGGCCTGGGATCATCCCTTTATATTAATGGATATCGTATAGGAATGCTTCTGGCATCTGGTGGGGGATTAATTCTGGCAGATATGATGCCTTTTTCTCAGGTTTATCTTGTCATGGCCTTATGTATGATTCCAGGAATGATCACCACTTTGCTGACCCCGGAACCAACCATTACAGAAAAAATGCCTGTGAACATGAAAGAGGCTGTGATTGATCCTCTGGTTGAATATTTTTCTCGGAACCATGCCATCTGGATACTGGCATTTATTCTGTTCTATAAAATTGGCGATACCATGGCTTTGGCTATGACTACACCATTCTATCTGGACATTGGTTTCTCCATGACTGAAATTGGTGCTGTTGTCAAGCTGTTTGGGTTTTGGGCCACCATTGGTGGTGGGCTTTTGGGCGGTATTGTAATGATTCGTCTGGGAATCAATCGTTCTTTGTGGATTTTTGGATTTTTTCAAGCAGTGTCGATTTTGGGCTTTGTTGTGTTATCCCGAACCGGTCCAGTGGTTGCAGTATTATCTGGCGTAATTGCATTTGAAAACCTGGCAGGTGGTATGGGAACAGCTGCTTATTCCGCTTTTATGGCCAAAATTACCAATAAAAAATTTACTGCAACGCAATATGCCTTGCTCACCAGCCTGATGGGAATACCGCGTGTCATTGCCGCAGCCCCAACCGGATATCTGGCGGAAAAAATGGGCTGGGAAATGTTTTTTCTTTTTTGTACAATTATGGCAATCCCCGGCATACTGATGTTGTTTATTTTTGCGCCCTGGCGTGATGGTGACTCTCCTTCTGTTAACTAACAACTAACAACTAACAACTGACAACAACGCATTCATAAATAATTTGACATCAGCATCCTGATGCATGGCATTCATGCTGATTCTAATAATGGCTTTACCGGGGGGGACAGTTGGATACCTGGCAGGAAAAGTCAGAAAGCCCTTTTCCAGTAAATGTTTGGTCAGGTTTACAGCTTGTGTTTCATCGCCAATCTGCAATGCCAGAATGTGGGCATCGCCACTGACTTTAAAGCCTTCCCTTTCAAGGGATTTTTTCATAAAAGCAGTAACCTGGGAAAGATTGTGACGTTCATTGTCGCTATTTTTTATCATTTCAATAATATCCAGGGCCGATGCGCCATGTGCTTCAGGCAATGACGTGGTATAAATCATTGGTGATGAAAAATTCATAAGATAATCACGAATCCATTCAGGTCCCAGAATAAATGCCCCAAACAAGCCCAATGCTTTGCCAAAAGTGCCTATGGCAATGTCAGCAACTTCTTTGGCAATGCCACGACCTTTACAGCCCAGGACTCCAAATGTGTGGGCTTCATCCACAATACAAACCAGATCAAATGTTTTGCGAAGTTTATATATGGCCTCCAGAGGAATCAAATCACCATCCATGCTGAACAACGACTCTGTTACCAAACCACAGATAGACTTACCAGCATATTTTTTTAACCTTCGTTCAAGATGAGTCATGGAATTGTGCCTAAATCCAATCATTTGACTTTTACTCAATAACATGCCTTTGACTGCACTGGCGTGAACATGTTTGTCAAAAAAAATGGTATCTTGTCTTTCAAAAATGGTGGACAATAGTCCGATATTGGCCTGATAACCTGAAGGAAAAAACAGGCATGATGGGTATCCAAAAAATTCGGCAAAGGCATGTTCTGCCTCGGAAATTGCATTGAAATTCGCTGAAACCAGGCGGGATGATGATGACGATGCGCCATATTTTTGAAAATGGGCTGCTACTTTTTGACGCAATCTTTCTGAACTTCCCAAACCGAGGTAATCATTGGATGCAAAATTGAGTACCTTTTTACCATTGACAATAACATGTTTTCCCTGGCGCTCTGAGATTTCCATTGGGCAGCGATACAAACCCATTCTTTTCTGATGGTTCAGTTTTTTAATAATTCTACTTTTGAACATTTGTGGCTAATACACAACAATATTGATAAATTGTTTTTTATTATCCAGTGTTGCTGTTATTTCAGCCTGACCACTGGATATGGCTTCAATTTTACCATTTTCAGATACAATTACAATATCAGGCTTTGATGATTCCCAAAGGACCCTGTCTGTAATTATTTCAGTGGAACTGTTTGAATAATAACCAGTTGCCTGTAATAATTGCGATTCACCCTTTTCCATAGAGATAAGGTTTGGGGTGATTTGAATTTGTATCAATTCCGGTGAGCGGACAGTTAAAGTGGCATAGCCTGTTTGATTATGAAAGGTTGCCCGAATATAGGTGGTGCCGATGGTAATCGTATTGACAAGGCCTTTGTTGGGTATATCGTTACTGACCCGAGCAACTGTGATATCTGATGCTGTCCAATCGACTTTATCGGTGATATCATAACTGTTGTCATCAGCAAATATTCCGGTAGCAGAAAACTGTTGCATTCCTCCCATTGGAATGGATTGACTTTGGGGTTTAACAATAATTGATTCCAAAGCGGCATCAGACACAGTCAAAAAGGCTGTTCCTGTTAATGACTGGTAAGTAGCCAAAATTGTTGTGATCCCTGGAGATTCTGCTGATATTCGACCTTTATGAATAATGTCTTCAAACAGGGCGATTTGTGGATTTTCAGAACTCCATAATACCTGATCAGTGATGTCATCCACTGTCATATCTGAAAAAACAGCCTCTGCCCTAAACTGTTCCTGACTATAAAGGGGAATAATGATATTTTGGGGATGAATACGAATTTGATTTAAAACAGCCTGAGAGACGACCAGGTGAACATCGGATGAAACGTTGTTTAGAGACGCTATTATTTTCGTTTCTCCCACAGCAATGGCATCGGTAAGTCCCTTATATCCTTTTACATTGCTGACTTTTGCAATTGAATTATGATTGGACTGCCAGACGACCTGTTCTGTAATGTCTTGTCGTGTATCATCACTGTATACGCCAATAGCATGCAGTTTTTTGATAAAACCTTTTGCCAGTTGAATGGGGTTATCATCCGGATGGATCTGAATACCTGACAGAGTACCATTATTGACCCAAATATTGGCAGAGGCCATTATTCCATCGTATTCAGCCATGATTTGGGTTGTACCTGCTGCCAATGCACGCGCCTCACCATGCATATTATTGCCATTGCTCACAGTCGCAATGGCAATATTTTTAGATGACCAGGTGACTGCATCAGTAATATAGCGAGTGGTTTGGTCAGAAAGTTTTCCCATTGCTGTAAAAGCTTGCGTACTTTCCAGATGAAGCACTGGATTTTGTGGAAATACACTCAGACCAATCAATATAGGATCTGTAATATCTATCTCGACATAGTGATTTTCATCATCAAGACTGGCAAATACTAATATTTCTCCCAGGCCGGAGGAATCAATCTGTCCGGATTGTTCACTATTGATTGTTGCAATACTGTTATCAGATGTGGACCAGTTGACCTGGTTGGTAATATCAATACGTCCTGGTATTTTTGTAAATGTCCCAAACGCTTTCAACTGAATAGGGATTCCTTTGGGGGTTGATTCCATGCTTGTTTCAATATGAATTGTTTTGATTGGACCATAAAGGGTATGGCGCAAATGCTTTTGGGCGGTCTTTATAGTCGGTAAGCTCAGCCCCAATTGATTCAGGGATGGCGTATTCAGGATATCAGACTCAAAACCCGCTGTACTTTGCTCAAAATTAAGGGCAATGCCTTGATTGTAAAATGCATTCTGAATCATTGTGGATATATGAATGCCATTTTCTGGATCCATGTCTGAATCCAGGGATTGTAAAAATCGGCACAGATTTGTAACGCAGGGTGAAGCCATATCAGATATATCTGGGAATAAATCTATGGGAGTAATTTGAGACTGTGCTGCTGTTTCGCCAATGAGCATATCACCAATATAAAACCGAATCATCTCATTGTTCCGATATTCAAATCTGCCATTACTGTCTGTCACACCGGATAGGGTATTTGTGACATAACGTAATCCTTCAACTGGGCTGTCCAAAAATACGCCTTTTTGCACTGGTAGTGAATGATAGTAATCATCACCTGCGCCACAGGATGTCAGGATTGTGATGGATAACATAATGATAAACTTATGTATTAAGAAATAATGTGTTTTTTTCATGTAAAAAACCTTTTACTTTTACTTTTATTTTTAATAAAGATTTATATTATTGATGAAAAAGATATCCGCTCCAATGCTAATTGTAAGATAACTCTTTTACCTGATCATTTAAAATTTTAATATCATTGCCTTCCTGGGTAAAAACAAAAAGTCCCAACTGCCTGGCAACATCTAT
>Ga0272440_1000744_pt1 | contig 27504 bp, 18 predicted proteins | sample SSMMMBAug17_FD_192440 | JGI IMG/M metagenome (GOLD analysis project Ga0272440, IMG submission 192440) | Marine sediment archaeal communities from Little Sippewissett salt marsh, Falmouth, MA, United States - SSM-MMB-Aug17 | ecosystem: Environmental > Aquatic > Marine > Wetlands > Sediment ... | reverse complement strand
GCTTCTAATACGCGTCTCATAATTAATAATTCCTGACAAATTTTCAAGTAGCCATAACATTATTGGGTTACTGCCACATTGAAAAGGGTTTCAGATATTCCAGGCATTCAGAACATATTTTTCGAGTATTCCTTATTTATTTTCAAAAGCAATATCCAAAAGCGCATGTTCAATGGGGTCTGCTAATCGTGTTATAATAACCACATCATGTGGCGCAATGCCTTTGGAAATAATCGCAATTTTAGGAGCCAATTTTTCAACAGTGACTGGCACTGTTTTCAAGCGATTATCTTTTGCAGTATATACAGTATTTTCATATGTCACAGCCCATCGCGGTAATTCATAAACCTGATTTAAAGTTTTACCCGGGATTTCTACCCTGCAAAACATGCCAGCCACCAGAGGCAAGTCTCCCTTTTTTGATACCGCATTTTTGGCATCCACATGAATTGCCAGCGTAATTGTTCGCGTTTGCCTATCAAACTCAACCACCCGATGCAAAGTGCCTTCAAAAAAATGTTCAGGTGATGATTCTGTCCAGTGTAAACGACAGGTAACCGGCTGTAAAGCATCAAACCAGGCCATGTTTTTATCTTCAGAATGCTTAAAAAGTAGCCACTTTTGAACATCCTGACTATCCACAGGCACTTGGATTTCCAGTTCTTGATCATTGGCAAAGGTCAACAAATGTTGTCCCACTTTCACAAACTGACCTTTTTCAATTTGAACAAATGTTAAGCGGCCCTCAAAGGGCGCACACACCTGACATCGTTCAAGATTTGTCTGTGCAACACTCAGTCTTGATTGGTTCGCAGCCAGCGCATTTGAGGCTTCGTCTATTCGTATAGGATACAGTTCAACAGCTTGCAAAAGAATATGATATTGATCAGTTGCAGCATTATATTGCTTTTCAGTCGCATCAACCTGAGATTGCGTTCCAACCTTATTTTGTTCAAATAATCGTTTGACCCGATTATATTCTGCTTGAGACAATTCCTTATTTCGTTTGCTGGTTTTCAAACGTTTTTGATCAATTACATACTGAATTTTCAAGCGCTGTATACTATTTTTTCCTTGATCAACAATAGCTTTTAGCTCATTTACTGCTGCCCTGTAATTTCTGTCATCAATTTGAAACAATATTTCCGATGCTTGAATAATTTCCCCCACCTCAAGCCTGGGATGAATATGTGTCACCCGGCCGGCAACCTCAGGTGAAATTGAAATTTTATCCCTTGCCTCAAGTTCACCATATCCTTTTATTGAGATTTGAATATCTTGAGGAATCATGCGCCGGGCTGTTACCCGAAGTGGCTTTTCAAGATTTTTTGCCTCTGTAGGTGGCTTTTTTAATTGTTCCAGCATTTTCATGCCAAAAAAACCAGCCGCAATTACTGATATACACACGACAATTCGGATCGTCAGTGCATATATTGTTGTTCGTTTTTTGGTTTGTTCCATTGTTTTCACCTGTATTGATTGAAAAAAATATTTTGACAAAATCTATATATTAAACTAATATGTTCGATAAACTTTTTCAACCACAAAATTTAACAATTTAAAATAGGAGCAATTTCATGAGATTGAATCAAAAACCGAAACGTTTTTCAAAATCTTTTTTAATGATCAGTTTAATTACAGTTGCTGCATTAATCGGATTAGAAATAAAAGAGTTCACAAGTCGAAACAATCATCTCGACACCAATTTTTCAACGCATTGTGAATCAACAATTAATCGATTAAAAACACTTCTAACCACACCTCTATGGAACTTTGAGCTTGACCGCTTAAAAGAGATTGCAAAAGTTGAAATCCAGGAACAATCAATGATTCATTCAATTTCAGTTTATGAGAAAACTGCAAAATCTGATCAACAAATGTTATTATGTATATCAAAAGATGCTTCAGGTCAATTGATAAATTGTCAAGGGAATCCAAAAGGCTCAAATATTGAAAAAACGCGAACCCTCATTAATAATGATATAATTATTGGCAAGCTTACGATTTGTTTCTCACAAAAAATGATTGATCAACAGGCACAAAACCTCTTGCGAGAGGTGATCATTCGACTGTTTGTTTTGATCGTTATTGTTCTTGCAGGATTGTATATGGCGGCGCGAAGTCTGATAAAATAGCGTTAACTGGCATTTTTATTGCGCTACAGTGAAAAGGGTGCATTCTAAAAAAAGGGGGCATATTCTTAGCCCTAAGGAATGCTCGAAAAATAAATTCCTCATTTACTTATGTGCCAAGAACGTGTAGGGGCGAACCTTATGTTCGCCCATCGTAAATAGGAACGAAAGCGTTATTAGTTCGAGGGCGAACATAAGGTTCGCCCCTACATTGGTTTGTGTTGGGGCGACCGCGATGCGAGCACAGGGGACGCAGAGCGTCCCAAATGCATTCCCACGCAGAGCGTGGGAACGAGGCCCACATAGGTTTGATACCGGTGTTTGTCCGGCGGGCGAACATAAGGTTCGCCCCTACTTTGGTTTTGCTCATAGGTTTGATACCGGTTTTTGTCCGCCAATCAATCGTCCTGGATCTTGATAAAAGTATTGACTTGATTAGCAAGCTTGTATAAATAATACCGACAGTACAGAGGAAAGCTTTGAAAATATCATGCTCATTTTTTTGATTGTTCAAAAAAATAAGGACGTGTAGAGACGTAGCATGCTACGTCTCTACAGTACATTAACCTCAAAACGAACAATATCAAAAATGAGGAACTTATTTTCAGCGCATTCCTTAGGAATGCTCGAAAAATAAATTCCTCATTTACTTATGTGCCAAGAACGTGTAGGGGCGAACCTTATGTTCGCCCATCGTACATAGGAACGAAAGCGATATTTGTTCGAGGGCGAACACAAGGTTCGCCCCTACATCGGGCTGGCACATAAGTAAATGGGGAACTTATTTTTCAAGCATTCCTCGAAAAATAAATTCCTCATTTACTTATGTGCCAAGAACGTGTAGGGGCGAACCTTGTGTTCGCCCATCGTACACAGGAACGAAAGCGTTATTCGTTCGAGGGCGAACATAAGGTTCGCCCCTACATCGGGCTGGCACATAAGTAAATGGGGAACTTATTTTTCGAGTTTTCCTTAATAAATAATCCTGTAAATTTATCAAAAACTGGGATAAAAACGATGGCCGAGGCTGTAAAGTAACAATCCCAAATTATCGGAGTCTTTAATGGACCGAGAAACTTATATAGATACCTTAAGATCAGAGCTGGTTGATATGGTAAAAGACAATCTTTCGCCTGTAGCCATGGATTATGGATATTGCGAAGCCCCGCTCGAAGCCAATATCAAATGGCGGCCATTGGTACTGGTAATAGGCAATTACTCATCAGGAAAATCGACGTTAATCAATGATTTTTTAGGCGGAACCATTCAGACAACTGGGCAGGCCCCGACTGATGATTCTTTTACTGTTATTACCTACGATGATTCAGCACATGATTCTTCAAAAATATTTACCACAGAAGAGCGTGATGGCAAATTTTTAATGAACGACCCTGACTATCCTTTTGGATCACTAAAAAAATATGGTCAGCGGTTTGCAGCGCATTTTCGTTTAAAAAAAGTGAACTCCCCATTTTTAAAAAATCTAGCATTAATAGATACACCTGGCATGCATGACAGTATTAGCGAACAAGACAGGGGCTATAATTATCAATATGTTATCGGTGATCTGGCCGAAATAGCAGATTTGATTCTTGTTCTGTTTGACCCCCATAAGGCGGGTACAGTTCAGGAAGCCCATAAAAGTCTTAAAGAAACCTTGCCTGTTAAAACGTTTGAAGATCGTGTGTTGTTTGTTTTAAACCGAATTGATGAATGTGAAACGCTCATGGATTTGTTGCGTGTTTATGGAACCTTATGCTGGAATTTATCCCAAATGACCGGCCGCAAAGATATTCCGCTCATTCGATTGACCTATTCACCTCATGTTTCCAAGCAACAGGCCTCTCAGGAACAACTCACTTACCTTCAATATTTGAAAAATCAGCGTGAGGAGCTTAAAGAAGCCATCCTCAAAGCACCCCAATACCGATTGGATCATCTGGCAACATTTGTTGAAGTTCACTCCGAACGTTTGACTCATTTTTTGGAATCACTGATTGCTGCACGCAAAAAAAATATTTTATATAAAACCAAGAGTGTCCTCACTGGCCTTATGATTAGTCTTATCTGCGGTGGTGCAGCAGGATTAGGGCTGGTTCTGGCGCATTTGATACCTGTAGATCATATTGTTTTGCCATCAGCATCCGGAGGCAGTGCATTATTATTCTTTATGATATGGCTCAACAGTATTCAAAATATTCTGACACGAAAGCACCTGGATAAAACCATTCAAGAAATTGATTCACTGACACCCTTAGAAACCCAAACGCGGAAAGATAGCTGGGAGGCGATAAAAAATACAGTCATTCATTATATCAAACGATCAAAAAATTCATCATCATTATGGGATATGCAGTCAGATTATGCAATGGTTGAAAAAATCTACGAACATGGGGCAAAAGATGTGCGCGAAGCTTTGAACGAACTGTCAAGTATTCGAGACAATATGTCCATTGATCCACAGGCAAATTTACTTCGTAAAGAAGATGAGTTTATTGATATTTATCCCTTAGGAAGAAACATTTTTACCGGCGCGCCCATATACTACACTTAAGCTTATGATAGATTCAGTTATTATTGTCAGTGGCGGGATGGATAGTGTGACGTTATTACACTATCTTATAAAGTCCAAACAAATCACACCTGCAATTATCACTTTTGCATACAATCAAAAACATGATAAAGAGGTGATGTGCGCAAAAGAAAATGTTTCAATTCTTAATTGCAAAAATCATGTTATATTAGACATATCATTTCTTAAATCCATTTTTGATCGTTCATCTCTCATTTCATCCCACATTGAAATTCCGACGATACAAGAAGTAGCAGGTGACCCGCAACCTTCAACCTATGTTCCGAATCGAAATATGATATTTTTGTCGTTAGCCGCAGCTTATGCAGAAAATATCGGAGTTAAAGATGTATTTTATGGCGCACAAAAACATGATACCTATGGCTATTGGGATACCACGCCGCATTTTGTGGCGCAATTAAATAATGTCTATGAACAGAATCGAAAAACACCGATTCAAGTAAAAGCGCCCTTTATCAATTATTCAAAAACCGAAATTCTCAAACTTGGCATGTCATTGGGAGTGGACTATGCCAAAACATGGTCATGTTATAGAGGCGAAACATATGCCTGCGGATCATGCCCGACATGTTCTGAACGTTTAAAAGCGTTTACTGATTCCGGTTTAAAAGACCCGCTCACATATGCCCCCTAAACATCATACATATACCGGCGCATACTGATATTTAAAACAATTCCAATCCCAATCAGCGACGTTACAATTGAAGATCCGCCATAACTGATTAATGGTAACGTCACACCGACAACTGGCATAAGACCCATTACCATTCCAATATTAATGACCACCTGCCAAAATATCATTGCGCAAATGCCTACTGAGACTGTTTTGCTAAAAACATCTTTAGAGCTATTGGCAACATATAAAATCCATAAAATAAGCATTAAATATGTAACAATGACAATGATAGATCCAACAAATCCCCATTCTTCAGCCAATACAGAAAATATAAAATCAGTGTGTTGTTCAGGTAAAAAGGCAAGATCGTTCTGAGTCCCCTTGAGGAAACCTTTTCCAAACATTTTTCCAGAACCTATGGCAATTTTGGATTGGATGACATGATAACCTGATCCCAATGGATCACGACTCGGATCAAGAAAGGATTGAATACGATTCTTTTGATAGTCTTTTAAGGAAAACCAGCCCATTGGCAGGCATATTAATAATACCACTATTATTAATAGCATCGTTCGTTTTTTTACTTTTACAAACCATGTCATGGCGCTGGCGTTTAAAAAAATAAGGGTTGATGTTCCAAGATCTGGTTGTTTGAGAACAAACAAACAGGGTAATCCTGTTAGAATTAATGGTATAATTAAATCCTTCAATGATAAGCCCTGTTCTGTAATCACTTTTGAATAATAATGCCCCAAGACGATAATTACTGATAATTTTGCAATTTCAGAGGGTTGAAAACGCAGCATGCCTAAAACGATCCATCGCCTGGAGCCTGCCACAACTTTGCCATGGTACAACACAAAGATTAATAACAAGAGGGTCAAAAAATAAATGACATATGCGTATCGATCCAGATGCCTGTAATCAATGAAAAAAAGAATAATCATCAGGCTCATGCCTGTGCCGATTGCAATGAGTTGTTTCATAATGAGCGCTGTTTTTATAGGATCAATATCGATTTTTTCTGAGAAAACAGCGCTGCATAAAGCGATCAAACCGATTCCCAGTAGAATGATCGTTAACAAAAGCAAGCCCCAGTCAAAAAACTGAATCAGGCGTCTATCAAACATTATTCCTGTTTTATATTTTTCTGCCAAGATATTAACCTTATAGATATATTCATATCAAATTTTTTTTGACTGAATTTTAATGCGCTTCACTGACGATTGCCCAGATAGGCTTTGATCACCTCTTTTGCAATGGGTGAAGCTGCCGACGAGCCATGCCCACCATGTTCAATTAAAACAGCAACAGCAATTTGCGCTTCAACTGATGGCGCATACGCGACAAACCAGGCATGATCTTCATACCGGCTGTTATCAGTTGTTTCATCCTCTTCCTCGCGATTTTCAAGACTTACAACCTGAGCTGTTCCTGTTTTTCCACATATTTCAATGTCACTATCCCTTGCATGCCAATATGCTGTCCCCCCCTGTTTGTTTACAACTTCCCACAGTCCTTTTTTTATAATCTGTATTGTTTTCTGATTGGCCGGTAATTGACCGGTTTTTTTAGGTTTGGAAATAAATAATTGCTGTCCTCCAACAGTTTGAATGCTTTTAATAAATTGAGGTTGATATAACGTTCCACCATTTGCAATCGCAGCAATCAAACAAACCATCTGCATGGGGGTTACCAGATTAAATCCCTGTCCAATGGCAATGGAGAGCGTTTCACCCTTTTGCCAGGCCTCTCCGGTCCGCAGCAGTTTCCACTTTGATGTTGGAATGAGTCCTTTCCTTTCCAGATCCATTCCGGTACCTGTCTTTTTTCCAAGACCGCAGTTTATTGCATATTTTGCAAGGCGATCCACACCAATCTGCAAACCCAATTGATAAAAATAAACATCACACGATTCTCGAATCGCGTCCACAAGATTCATCCATCCATGACCATATTTTTTCCAACACCTGTAAACACGATTACCCAGACGATAGCGGCCATGACATTCAATTTTTTCAGTCAATGACACCACATTCTCTTCAAGCCCTGCCATGGCTGTAACAATTTTATAAACTGATCCAGGCGGGTATTCCCCTTGAAGCACTTTATTATGAAGCGGTTTTTTAAAATCAGAAACCAATGCATTCCATTGTTTTTGTGTCATGCCATCCACAAAAATGTTGGGGTCAAAATCGGGTTTGCTCGCAAAAGCGAGGATCATTCCTGTATTGGGATTCATGGCCACGATAGCACCACTTTTATCTTCAAGCAATTTTTCAACTTTTTTTTGTAGATTTGCATCCAGCGTTAAAAAAATATTATGGCCGGGCTTTGGTTTTTCTGTTACATGAATTTTTAACACACGTCCATTGACATCCACTTCAACCTGACGTCCGCCCTGAACCCCTCTTAAATAAGTTTCATAATCTTTCTCAATGCCATATTTTCCAATATAATCACCCTGACGATAGACCTTAATATCTTTTGTTCTCAATTCTTTTTTGTTGATTTCACCCAAATACCCGATTAAATGAACTGCTGTTCGATGTACGTAATGACGCCTGGGGTTTACACGAACCTGCACCCCCGGCAGATCGTAAAGATTGGCCTCGATTTTAGCCAAAATATCGCGGGATACATCTCGTTTCATAATGACCAGTCTATAAGCAGCCGACCCTCTGGCTTTTTTGAGCCTGGCCATCAATTTTTGTTCCGGCTCTTGTAAAAACCTTGATAAGGCAGGTAAAACATGTTTGTAAGGCTTTGCATCCTTGGGAACAATTCCAATATCATAAGAGGGACGATTATCTACCAAGAGCGTACCATTCTGGTCAAAAATTAACCCTCTTTCAGATGGAATGCGTTGAATACGAATACAATTGTTTTCGGATTTGGTGTAATAGGTATCACCTTCAATGATTTGCAAATAAAACAGACGGGTTGAAAGAATTGCAAAGGATATGAGAATGACAATCAGTGGACCACTCAATCGTTGTCGATAATAATCATTGTCAATGGATTTTATGTAGTTATTGTTCATAATTTCGTTTTCAAAATATTTTCAAGGGAATAATGTAGGCGCGAACCTTATGTTCACCCTCCGGACAAAAACCTTTATCAAACCTATGTTCGAGAATGAATTAGAGACGCTTGCCTCGGACATAGGTTCACAAACGATTGTTCTTCGGAGGGCGAAAATTATCATTCAAAGGTAAACCATCCCTTGTAATAAATGTAAGGGCCTATTTACCCCGCCTTTCAGCATCCCACCGATCCCACAAATTTTGAAAATTTTCCAAAGCAATGAGCATTAATGCACCGGTTACCATTGCCCATAAAGCCTGACTGATAAATGATTGAAGTGCTGTTATTGTAAATAATGATCCTGCACTTCCTGAGGTGACAATAAAAAATGTATTTTCGATAAGCGTTCCCACTGCAACCATAAAAATTAAAAGAATGGTACTATGTGCATGAATATAAGTTGTCATCCACCCTACAAGGAGATACATCCACATATATGTAATGCAATACAAGCCAAATGCGCCGCCAGATAAACAATCCATGATAAAACCAATGCACAGGATAAGTGGTATGCCTTTGGTTAGAGGACGATGCGCAGATAAAAACAATACCATTGGTATGATCAAATCATAAAAACGCCCCAAAAAATAAATAAATGGTATAATTGTGGTCTGTATGATTATCAAACATAGACCAAGGCCAAAATAGAAAAGGTATATCATTTTTTGATTGCCGGATGAGGGGGTTTAAAAAGCACAAAAACCTCCTCAAGTTTTTCAAAATCGACATATGGTGTTACTTTGATTTCCTGAAAAATACCTGAGTTGGATCGCAAAATTTCAGAGACTGTTCCCACTCTGAGCCCTTTCGGATAAACACCATCCAGTCCAGAGGAAATTACCATATCACCAATTTCAACATTTCCTTTTCGCAAAACATATTCAAAAAAGAAACTTTTTGCAGAATCTCCCTTGATAATTCCACGAACCCGCGTCCTTTGAAGCAAACTGTCCACAGCGCTGTTTTGATCGATAATTAGCAGCACTTTCGAATAATGTCCAGTGGTTTCAGTAATTTGCCCAACTATTCCACGATGTACAACAACAGGAAAGCCCTTTTCAAGACCATCTGTCGCGCCTTTATCAATCATCATGGTTTTGGACCAATAGGAAGGATCTCTGCCGATCACTTCTGCTGCAACTAGTTGAAATGCTTTGTTTTTTTCTTTAAAGTCCAATAAAGCACGAAGTCTTCTATTGGAACGTTGTGTTTCCAGACATCGGTTATTGAGCTCGTAGGCCTTGTTCAGCGCGCTTCTCAATCGCTCATTTTCATACGCAACAGCAACCAGGCTGAAATAATTTTTCCAAATCTGTTTACATGTGCGAATAGATGAAGAGACAAGCTCTTGAAATGGCGAAACACAATTAATTGCCAATCGACTCAGTATATTCGGGTGACTTCGGTGTTGCGAGGTAATGGTCAATAACATAATTGTTAAAATTATAAGTATCAATACCCCGGCAGTAGTCGCCAGTCTTTTAGAAAACATAGCCGCTGTTGCTCGATAAATGTTTTTTTAGCCTCACGGCTGAATCATTACTTGACGAAGCATTTCAATATTATCCAATGCTCTGCCAGATCCAAGCGCTACAGTAGTCAAAGGATCATCAGTGACAGTAATAGGCAAGCCACTTTGTTCCCGAAGCAAACGATCAAGATTTTTCAGCAATGCACCGCCGCCTGTAAGAACAATCCCCCGATCCACAATATCAGCCGCAAGTTCAGGAGGGGTCTGTTCCAAAGCAATCTTGACACATTCAACAATTGCATCAATTTGTTCAGTAATGGCTTCTCTGACTTCCTCTGAATCAATGGCCAATATTTTGGGAATACCTGATACTAAATCTCTGCCCTTAACCTCAATTGTTTCCAAGTTTTCCGGATCTGGATACGCATTGCCGATAGTCGTTTTAATAATTTCTGCGGTTCGTTCACCAATTAACAAATTGTATTTTCGCTTGATATACTGAATGATGGATGAATCCATCAGGTCTCCTGCAACACGCATGGATCGGCTGTAAACAATACCTGCCAATGATATCACAGCAACTTCAGTCGTTCCGCCACCAATGTCCACAACCATATTACATGTAGGTTCGGTAACCGGAAGTCCTGCACCAATTGCAGCGGCCATTGGTTCTTCAATCAGGAACACTTCTCTTGCGCCAGCGGATTCTGCAGATTCTCGAACAGCCCGGTTTTCAACCTGTGTAATACCTGATGGAACAGCAATAATTATCCGGGGACGAACAAATTTACGACGATTATGGGCTTTTTGAATGAAATGCCTGAGCATGGCTTCAGTCACTTCAAAATCGGCAATCACACCATCACGCATTGGCCGGATAGCAATGATGTTGCCAGGTGTTCTTCCCAACATTTTTTTTGCCTCAATACCTACTGCCAGAACGCTATTTTTATAGCGATCATCTGTTCGTACTGCCACAACCGAAGGTTCCTCGAGAACAATCCCTTTTCCCTTGACATAAACCAATGTATTGGCTGTGCCCAGATCAATCGCCAGATCACTTGAAAAGGCTCCAAGGATTCCATCTAAAATCATACCTTTTTGCTCCTCTTGTAAGTCATGCCTGACAATCATGCAAACTGAAAAAAACGTATACAAAAGATTGTCAGTTTAATTATTTAGAAATATCAAAAATATTCGTTTTTTACAAGGGATTTGTTTTTGTTTTTTTGTCAAATATTTTTGATCTGATCAAATGCTGCATAATTAAATCATGGATATGGGGTCTAAAAGATCGAATTTTAATATTGTCTCGATGGGGATGCACCCGATTTGTCAACAGGATAATAATAATTGATTTGTTTAAATCCATCCAAAAGGAGGTGCCTGTAAACCCCAAATGTCCAACACTATTGGATGAAAAAAACTTGCCGCTGCTTGATTTTGGCGGTGTGGGGCAATCAAATCCCAATGGTCGTTCAGCTCCCTCAGGAATTTGAAAAAACGTGCAGAGCCATTTTCGATTAATAACGCGATGAGCCTCTTTTTGATCTGGCCAATTATGATATATTCCCATCAAAATATTCAACAACCGATAGACATCCAAAGCTGTACCAAACAATCCTGCATGTCCACAAATACCGCCAAGTACAGATGCATTGTCATCATGGACCTCTCCTGATAGAATTTTTTTGCGCCAGGGGCATTTTTCTGTGGCCGCAAAATTTATTTTTTGAATGTCTGCGGCCCCAAATAAATTTATAAAAAAAGGTGCATTTAACCCCAGAGGCCGGTATATATTTTGAAAAACGTAGGTATCCAGACGATATCCAGTAACACGTTTAATTACAGCATCCAATACCATAAATCCCAGATCGCTGTATTCAGTTTTCTTTCCAGGTGGATGATCCAATGGTTCATCAAAAATCATTTGTAATAACATATCTGATCGTTTGTTTTTTGGAATGTCTAATAATTGTTTAAAGTAAGGCCGATGCGCCGGTAAACCAGACTGATGGCATAATAATTGACGCATTGTGATTTTTAACTTATCCGGTACACTTTTTTCTGAAAAAATTGTCGATATTGTTTGATCGAGTTGAATATTGCCCGCCTGAACCATATGCAGCATTGAAAGAGTTGTGGCCAATGGTTTGGTGAACGATGCAAGGTCGAAAACTGTTGTTTCATCAACAGGCTTTCCGGCAATTTGTGTGCGTCCATAATGTTCAAAAAACACAATTTTGTTTTGGCACGATACGAGCAAAGATGCTCCTGGAAAAACACCCGCTGCTATTGCATCTGTCATTTGTTTGTCGATTATTTCTTTCATATGCTCTCAATCAAACAAAATTTAAAAAGATATAAAGATATATGAAAGACGCAGAGTCGTCAAGATTTTATAATTAAAGGATATTATTTCTATTCAATGCAATAAATCAATGTTTGACTAATTTCCAATAATGGAATATTAAATTAGAATTAACTGAAAAAATTATATGAAAACCTCAATAGATATATATTTTTCCCAACCTAATTATAAATAGTGGAGTGTATCATGGATTTTGAAATAACGAAGTCCCAAAGCATGTTCAAAAAAGAGGTCATTCGTTTTGCAAAAAAAGAGATTATACCGCGTGTTCAAGAACATGAATTCAATCATGAATTTGATTTTCATGCCTTTAAAAAAATGGGCGAATTTGGCCTTCTTGGCCTTCATTTTCCAGAGGAATTCGGAGGTGGTGATGCAGATGTCTTAACAACAATTATTGCGGGTGAGGCCCTTGGCGAAGCCGGTGTTGATGGTGGTTTGACCCTGGCATATGGCGCGCATAGCTTTTTATGCGCAGATACCATTTTTAGTCATGGCACAGATACACATCGTCAAAAATATTTGCCCCCGCTCATTTCCGGTGAATGGATTGGTTGTATGGGGTTGACTGAACCTGATGCGGGCTCGGATGTGGCATCAATGAAAACAACTGCCACCCGCGATGGTGATCATTATGTGCTGAATGGCAGTAAAATTTTTATTACAAATGGTCCTATTGCAGATCTTGCCCTGGTTTACGCCAAAACCAATCCAGACAAACAGCATGAAGGCATCTCAACATTTATTGTAGAAAAAGGCACCAAAGGCTTTTCAGCAGGTGCACCCTTAAAAAAAATGGGCATGCGCACATCTCAAACCAGTGAGTTATTTTTCAATAACTGCCGCATTCCGGTTGAAAATCTCGTGGGGCAAGAAGGTATGGGCTTTTTGTATGCCATGCAAACTGTAGAATGGGACCGAAGTGCATTATTGGCCCCCATGATTGGTGGGATGCGTCATGCCATCAGGCAATGTTCAGATTATGCAAAAAAGCGCTATCAATTTCATCGCCCCATCAGTCATTTTCAAGCCACCAAATATAAGCTGGCAAATATGAAAATATTTCTTGAAGCTGCCAGATCTCTCGTCTACCGCATTGCCTGGTGTAAGGATCAGGGGCAGGCAGTGAATCATCTGGAAGCGGCTGTTGCCAAACTTTTTGTTGGTGATTGGAGTTTGAATCCCACAAATGATGCCATGCTCATTCTCGGCGGTTATGGCTATTGTCACGAATATGGCCTGGAAATGCTTTTTAGGGACAACCGCCTGGCACCCATTGGCGGCGGTACATCAGAAATTCAAAAAAAGATTATTTCAAAACTCATCTGAAACTATCTGAGGTATATTATGAACTTTACGTTTTCAGAAACCGAAAAAAATCTTTTTCAAAATATTGAATCCGTGCTTACAAAAGAGAAACAACTGTTGCAAAGTACGTTTCAAACTGAAAAAGATATTTCCGAGGCATTGATAGACTTAAAGCAAAAACTGTCTTCATTGGATTATCTCAATGCCTTCAATCATTCAAAAACAATGGGACCTGTTGCCAATTTAGAAATGATGCGCATTTTTGCCAGATATCAACCTTCACTGTTTTTAGGGATTGAGTATGGTTTCCGAATATTTGCGGAAATGCGCCAATGGTTGACTGAATCATTTATTCAATCATTGAAATTGGATAACACCCTGCCATGTGCTGTCGCCTTTTGTGATGATCTTGTTGAAACCAATACACAATCACAATCGATAACAGTGCAGGCTGATGATCAACACGTTCATCTGTCTGGACAGAAACGATTTGTCATAAATGCCGGAATTTCTAAATGGATTGTTGTGAATGGTCAATTGGATTCTAAAAATGCGTTATTTTTTATCGCACCTCACGCTGAAGGCATTGAGATTGTTCCGCTAAGAAACAAACGCATTTTTCCTGAACTGGTTATCGCCAATATTCATTTCAGAAATTGTCCGGTTGAAAAAAACAAGGTTGTATGTTCCGAAAAGGTGGATGCTTTTATTTCAAATCTTCGACTAATGGAAAATTTTTCATGCATTGCATGCGCCTTGGGAATGATGGACCAATGTATCGAAATAACCAAAACGTTTGCAAAAACATATCAATCTGAAAATAAACCATTGATTGCACATCAGGCAGTGGCTTTTTCTCTGGCAGAAGCTGTCACACTTAAGCAAACAGCGGAACTTCTTGCCTACAGGGCAGCATGGATGACAGCCTCTAATGATTCTGAAAAAGGGGTGATGAATCATTGCGCCAGGGTTTTTTGTACTGAATCAGCAGAAACCATTGCAAGTCAATGTATGAATATTCTGGGAGGTCAGGTATTTGTAGATAACCATAGGGTTGAACAAATGCTCTATAACTGTAAATTTATTCAATTACTGGGGACATCAACACATGGTGCAAGAATTTCTATTGCTGATGTCATACTTAAATAATTTGGAGGTATTATGATTCAAACATTTAGAGATTTAAAAATGGGTGTAAAAATTTTCGGCGGTTTTATTATTGTATTGCTGCTGATGGTTATTGTGGCTCTCTTTAGTTTTAATGGCCTGTCAGGAGTTGTCAATCGTGCAGGCAATAAGGATGATGTGGGAAAACTTACGCAGTCTTTCTATAAAGCAAGACAGCACGAAAAAAATTTCATTATGAGAAATGACACTTCTTATGCAGACAAATTAAAACAGCAAGTTTCCGAGCTAAAAGACAATACAAAACGCCTTAAAAAATTATTTGAGGATAAGCAGGCCAAACAATTTATGGATCACGTTGTCAACGCTGCAACGAACTATGAAAACGCATTTGATCAATTCAGACAATTAAGAAACCAAAAAGCGCAAAGAATGCAGGAAATGCGTGCGAAAGCAAAAACTGTGCGCTCATATTGCAATGAAATTGAAAAAGAACAGGTAGCGCAGCTAAAAAAAATGCGTGATGATAACGCGGTGTATATTAAACATAAAATTACGCGTGCAGATGATGCCAACCAGCTTGTCAAAATGGCCCTGAATGCAAAACATTTTCGTGCCCTTATCATGCAGGGTGATTTTACTGTGGTTGATCAGTGGAAAAAAGTCAATAAGGATGTTGATCAATTGCTTCAAAGCATGAAATCACATTTTAAAAGTTCTCATAATATCAAAGAAACTGAGGCCATCATCCAAAAGTACAAACATTATGAGAATGAAATTTCTTCATTTGTAATCCAATACCAGGATCGCATCAACCAGATTAATTCCAAAGCAATTGCAGCCCTAAAGGCACTTAAGGATATGCACAAACAACAACAACAACTCTTGAATCAGGTGATTTCAAGTTCACAAAGCACCTTTCCCCAGGCAAATCAAGCAAATCAGACTGTAATTGCGGGGCGTTTAAAAAAGTATGAAGAAACCAATCGATTGCTTGGATTTGCTTATGCTGCAAAAAATTTACGCCAATCTATCTTAAAGGGAGAATTGGACAAGATTGATGAATGGAAAGCTGCTAATAATAAAATAATACAATTAAGTCAGAGTATTCAAAAAAGTTTTCGTAACCCTACCAATATTGCTTTGGCGAAAAATGTCATTCGTAACTGTCAGGCCTATGAGGCTGAGGTTATAGGATTTATTCAATATTATAAAGATGCCCATAAAAGGATGATTGATTCTGCTGTGACTGTTATGGAACAAATTGAAAGTGTATATGATGATCAGAAAAAACAGTTGGCTCTTGCACAAAATGAATTTGAAAAAAAGCTAAACAATAAGCTGTCTCTTGTCAGCAATGCGAATTTAATTGTAAAGATGTTTGTTAATGCACGCAAAAATGAGAAAGAAGTGATCATTACTGGAGAAAAAAAATTTTTAGACCTTGTCAAAAAGGATATTAAGCAGGTTCTGAATATTGCAAATTCAATGAAAAACAACCTGACAGTTATTGATGATATTGCGACAGTCGATGCAGTGATTGCAGCAATAAATGTCTATTTTGATAAATTTATCAGTTATGTTGATTTGAGTGACAGGCAAAACGTTTCAGAATCAAATATGTTAAAAGCAGCTGAATTAGCGAAGAAAAAATGTGAGGAAGCCCTTGAAAATCAAGAAAAGAAAATGAGCGATCTTGTTTCTTCAACTGATCGTAGGGTTATCGTCTTCGTATTGATTGCCATTGGATTGGGATTACTCATCTCTTTTGCCATTACAAAAGGTGTATTACGTCCGATACTCAAAAGTCTCGATTTTACCCGCATGATGGCAGAAGGTGATTTAACCACCCAATTGGATATTAATCAAAAAGATGAAATGGGTGATTTAGCCAAAGCACTGAATGAAATGCTTCAAAAGGTCAGTGTCATGATCAAAGAAATTTCTGCCGGTGTGGATACTGTGTCATCATCTTCAACAGAGTTATCCGCAGTGTCCGACCATCTTTCAAAAAATGCACAAAAAACATCAAGTCTGTCAAGTAATGTTGCCACTTCTGCTGATGAAATGAGTGCCAGTATGAACAGTGTCGCAGCGGCAGTAGAAGAAACATCGGCAAATGTTGCTACAGTTGCATCTGCTACAGAAGAAATGACCGCAACAATCAATGAAATATCCAAAAATACTGAAAAAGCCCATAAGATCACAGAAGAGGCTGTTGTAAAAGCAAAAGAAGCCTCTGATCGGGTGAATCAATTGGGTGATAATGCAAAAGAAATTGGGACAGTGACACAAACAATCACCGAAATTTCAGAACAAACCAATCTGTTGGCTTTAAATGCAACAATTGAGTCTGCAAGAGCTGGTGAAGCGGGCAAAGGTTTTGCGGTTGTTGCCAATGAAATTAAAGAGTTGGCCCGACAAACATCAAGATCGACCGAAGAAATTCGTTCCAAGATTGATGCCATTCAACGATCTACATCAATATCTGTTGATGAAATCGTGGAAATAACAAGAATTATTCAGGAAGTGAATGATATCGTTGGTACCATTGCTGTGGCAATGGGTGAACAAACTACTGCAACTCAAGAAATCGCATCCAATGTATCACAGGCATCGGTTGGAACCAGTGAGGTTTCCAGTAATGTCAGTCAAACAACTGTTGTGGCCAATGACATTGCAAATGATGTTGCCAGTGTAAATTCTGCGGCTAAAGATGTGACACATGACAGCCATCAAGTCCAACAAAGCGCGACGAATTTGAGTGAATTGGCTGAAAAATTGAATGCTCAAGTTAAGAAATTTCGGATTTGATAGCGTGACTGCACGTAGTGTAAAGACATCGCATGCGATGTCTTTACACTACCTTAGGAAAACTCGAAAAATAAGTTCCCCATTTACTTATGTGCCAGCCCGATGTAGGGGCGAACCTTATGTTCGCCCATCGTACATAGGAACGAAAGCGTTATTAGTTCGAGGGCGAACATAAGGTTCGCCCCTACATCGGGCTGGCACATAAGTAAATGGGGAACTTATTTTTCGAGTTTTCCTTATTTATTTGAAAAACCAAAAATATAAAATTATGAAAAATAGCATTCGATATATAATCATCATTCCAGCATGTATGCTGATTATTCTTCAAAGCCAGGCCTTTTCCTATCCTTTGACTTTTACTGATGATCAAGGCACACAGATTACAGTCAACAAAAAACCACAACGTGTTGTCTCATTGGTTCCCGGCGTGACAGAAATGATTTTTTCCATTGGGGCGGGCGATTCGATTTGTGGAGTGACATATTTTGACACTTACCCGGGTGAAGCGACCTTAAAAACAATTGTTGGCGGCTTTTTTTCTCCCTCTTTGGATATTATCAAACACCTTCAGCCCGACTATATTTTTTTGAGTACACTCCATCAGCCAATAATCGATTATTTTGCATCAAAAAAATGCCAGACTGTCGTGTTTGCTCCTGAATCCATTAAGAAATCACTTGCTCACATAAAAATTCTGGGCCAAATATTTTCCTGTACTGATCAGGCAGCCAAATCAATCACAAAGATATCAAAACAAATTGATTTTATTACCAATAAATTATCTGAGATGCCCCAAAAAAAAAGAATAAGAGTGATGCGGCTCATGGGGTCTGAACATGTAATGACACCAGGGGCAGATTCCTTTCAAAATGAATTTATTCGTCTGGCAGGCGGCATTCCCCCTGATTTTACAAAAAATGGATCGATTGTACCTGTTGAGCTGGATGCGTGGAAAAAATTCAATCCTCAAGTTTTGTATGGATGTGCATTGGATCAGGAATTGGAGAAAACAGTCTTGTTTCAACCTGGCTGGAACCAGGTGGATGCCATCAAAAATTATCGAATTCATCGTTTTCCTTGTGAGCTGACATGCAGGGCATCAATGCATTCCGCGTATTTTATTACCTGGCTTTCAGCAACACTGTATCCTGAATTATTTCAGAACTCAAAAATGTTTCCTGAAAAAGTGTACCAATTAAAACCTTTAACAATGCCACTATCTGATATTAAATCCGCCGCAATTGCTTTGAGCCATGTAAATGATCTGGTTGGAAAAACATTACTGATTGATTTTCATCATCCACAATTCATTTTATCCACACTTGAAGGTCCCAAAGAAGGGATTCAAACTGTTGGCAACCATTATTTTGAACCTGCATTTTGGATGGTATCACAGACCCACACTGCACAAGACTTAATCCAAAAAGTATGTAGTCTGACCCATCGTCCCCGGAAATCATCATGCATGTTGCTTACTGGTGCTGATATGAAAAACCTTGTCATTGTATCAAAAAAACACAAGGATCTTACAATTCATGCATTGACAACAGCCGGAGTGCAAAGCAATGCCATGCGAATGTCCAAAGATACAGGCGCATATTTTAAGGCAGGTACGATCAATGTGATCATTATGAGCAACCGGAAATTATCAAAAAAAGCCATGACCCGAGCCTTAATCACTGCCACTGAGGCCAAAACAGCAGCACTTCAGGATATGGACATACGAAGTGCTTACACCCCGATGATTCATCCAGCAACAGGAACAGGTACAGATAATATTGTGATTGTTCAGGGCACTACGGGTTCCATCATAGATCAAACGGGCGGCCATACTAAAGCAGGCGAATTAATTGCGAAAGCGGTTTATGATTCTGTTCAGCAGGCCATTTTTAAACAAAATGGAATATCTGTCACACGATCTATTTTTTTTCGATTAAAAGAAAGAAAGATTTCCCTTCATGGCTTATTAGATACGTGTGATTGCAATCAAGGCAAGAAAAACAATTTGGAAACCGCTCTGGAGCGCATGCTGTTACAACCCGAGTTTGCATCCTTTGCTGAAATGGCATTGACATTCAGTGATGCCTATTCTCGAAAACAAATCTCACAGCTTGCACCATTTGAAACACTTTGCAAATCACTCATCGTTGAACATACCAAAAAGAGTGGAAATGATATTTATCCTTATATTATGGAAGATTCCATTCCTAAACCCCTTGAGATGGCGCTGAATACACTGCTTCAGATCGCTGCGAATAAAAAGTCAATCAGGCCATAGCGGCGCAAACATAAAGTTCGTTCAACAACTGCCTGATTGAATTAAATGTTTTCATCGAAACGAATCGGTAATGTCACACGCATGGTGGTTCCTCTGCCGGGGGCACTCAGAACATTAATCGCGCCTTCGTGGGCTTCAATAATTCGCTTGACAATAGATAATCCCAAACCTGTACTTTTTTCACTACCTGCCTGTTTTTTTCGGAATTTCTGAAACGCACCAAAAATATGCGGTTGATGTTCAATAGGAATTCCAGGGCCTTCATCGATAACATCAATACGAATGGTGTCTTCTAAGTTGTTTGCATGAACATATATTTTTCCATGTTCAGGAGAAAATTTAATGGCATTGCTCAGCAAATTATCTATTACCTGTGAAATTCTGATACGATCAAATGCAATTTCAGGAATACTATCAAAATTTGTTTTAACATCAAGATGCTTTTTATTAAATTTGTGTTGAAATAAACGAATGCGTTTTTCAATCATTTCAATGACGTTATCCTTAGACAAACGAAGATCCAGATTTCCGCTTTCAATGACAGCAACATCCAATAAATCATCCACTAAAGCCAGCATATGTTTGCTTTGTTGATAAATGATATCCAAAAATTCTTGTTGATCTGATGAAAGCAGTCCGGCGAGTTCATCAATTAACAATCGTGAAAATCCCCGAACCGACCCCAGTGGACTTCGCAAATCATGAGCAGCAATACCTAAGAATTTATTTTTTGTCTGATTGAGTTGTTCCAAACGATCTGCCATGTCTTTGAGCATGTCCCTTTTTCTTTTCAGTTCAATATGCGTTTGAACCCGAGCTTTGACAATGGGAATACTGAATGGCTTGATAATATAATCCACCCCACCATATTCAAACCCCTTTGTTTCATCGGTTTCTTCAGACTTGGCAGTAATAAAAATAATGGGAATGTCCTTTGTTTTATCTTCATTTTTCAAGTATTGGCAAACTTTATAGCCATCAATATCAGGCATCATAATATCCAGCAGAATCAGATCAGGTGGTTGATCTGTCATTGCAATCCTAAGGGCCTCCTCACCATTGGTTGCAAAAATAATTTGATAGTCCTTTCGCATGGCTTCAGCCAATATCTGTATATTTGAAGGAATATCATCGACAATCAATATCTTCTGTTTGTTTTCATCATGAGTCATCAAAGACCTCCTGTATTCTATTTTTGATTTTCAAGAAATGACGATGTGCCGCGACATAATCGTATCTTGCCATATGGTCTGCGATAATGGACAAATCTGTGATACAATCATTATCTTTTATTGCGCTTATCAGTTTTTTTAGCAAAAATTCAGCATCAAGGTGATGCTGTTGCAATAATTGATCAAATTCTTGCAATAAATTTTGAATATCTTCAACACGCATTTCCTGTGCGTTATTATCGTTATGTTCCTTACCAAGCTTACGTTGTTCTGATTCAAGAATCGTCTGAATCGCATCAATCGTTTTGTCAAGACTCACCTTAAGTATGTTCAGTTCTTTTTGAATGGTTTGATGTTCATTATTTTTGATTCTCTTTTCGATCAAACGACAGTTTTCATAGACTTGTTTGGCGCCAATATTTCCTGAAACCCCTTTGAGATTATGGACAATCCTTTTCATTTGTTCAAACAATTTATTCTCATAGGATTTCATAATTTGATCGCTACAGTCTGCAAAATCTCTGACAAATGTTTTGAGAATGGCCAGGTAAATGTTTTTCTGATTGGCTACACGGGCCAGGCCATCAGCGATATGTAATCCGGAATATGGCGTTTTTATAGAAGTTTTAATATTTGTCTGTGTTTTTAACATGGAAGTTTTTTTATCATTTAAATGTGGAATCCACCGACAGAGGGTCTGAATCAATATATCTGGATTGATTGGTTTTGTAGTATAATCATTCATTCCAGCCGACAGGCAGCGATCTTTTTCACCGGTCATTGCATGAGCAGTCATTGCAATAATTGGAACCGAAATCAATGCATTTTCAGATTCATGGCCGCGAATTTGTTTTGTCGCTTCGTATCCATCCATTACAGGCATTTGAATATCCATTAAAATAGCATCAAATTTTTCAGGCTGACTGATATATGTATCAAAAGCCTTCTTTCCATTTGTTGCAATGAGAACATGAAACCCACACAGTTGAAGTAAATCTCTGGCCACTTCCTGGTTGATCTCGTTGTCTTCTACCAGCAAGATATTACCGCTTAGCTGGTACCTTTCTTTGAATTGCGGTTCAATTTTACATTCAATCATTGATTGGCGTTGATTTTTGTCCAAACAGGACATGATACTATCCAGGAGTGCAGAAGGCTGAATGGGTTTTGTCAAAACAGCTTCAATACCGGCAGATTTTGCGTCTTTAATAATGGTGTCATCTCGATATGCAGTCACCATTAAAATTGAAGGGATTTTAAGGTCTTGTGATAATGTTTTGATTCGTCTGGTCAACTCAATGCCATCCATTCCGGGCATTTTCCAATCAACCAGTACCAGTGAAAAAGGATCATTATGATTTGATAATAATACATTCAAAGCCTCCTTACCACTATCTGCCTCAGTAACACGAAATGAAAAGGATAAAAGCGTTGTTTTGAAAATTTTACGCGAGGCTTTATTGTCATCCACAAGCAAAACATGAATGTTTGAAGTATCAGATTGGATTGGTTTTATATCTTCTTGAAACTGATTCACACCAAAGGGACAGGTAAATAAAAAGGTACTTCCTTTTCCCGGGGTGCTTTCAACATGGATACTGCCACCCATAATTTCGATCAACCCTTTGCAAATGGAAAGTCCAAGCCCTGTTCCTCCATATTTTCGGGTAATATAACGATCGGCCTGACTGAAAGATTTAAACAATTTAGAGCGCTGCTTTTGCCCCATGCCAATACCGGTGTCAATTACAGAAAATTCAATAATCACTTTATCTCGAATCTCTGATTGTTGAGATTTCATTCGAATAATAATTTCACCATGATCAGTAAATTTGATCGCATTATTGGTCAGGTTCATCAGCACCTGTCCCAGCCGCAATGGATCGCCCAGAAGCTTGTTTGGGACATCCGGCGCAATTTCAAAAATCAATTCCAGTCCCTTTTTATGTGCTTTGATACTCAACATATTCGAAATTTTTTCCAAAACTTCATCCAGTTTGAAATTAACATGCTCGATGGTCAATTTGCCCGCTTCAATTTTTGAAAAATCCAGGATATCGTTAATAACTGATAAAAGGGATTGTGATGATGAGATAATTTTATTGAGATAGTCATATTGTTTATTGGACAAATTGGTCTGCATAACCAGGTGTGTCAACCCAATTATGGCATTTAGAGGTGTACGAATTTCGTGACTCATCCGCGCCAGAAATTCACTTTTTGCCTTGTTGGCTTCTTCAGCATCAGCCATTGCAATATTCAGTTGTTCTTCAGCACGTTTCAATCGGGTAATATCTCTTCCAGAAACAACGACATGTTCGATACAATCATCCTGAACCCAGGGTGTATAGTGAACACTCATATAACGATTACCGATTTTAGGGTAATTATACCATATTTCAAAGATGATGGTTTCACCATCAAAACATTTTTCAAGCCTGGGCTCTAATTGTTCTTTCATTTCACTGCCAAAAAGCGCTTCGATATTTTTACCAATTAACTCTGATCGCTTTTTTCCAAATGCAAGCTCATAAGAATCATTGACCAGAATATATTGATGATTCCTGTCAATCAGTCCAATCATATCACTTGTTGAAGATACGATTCTTTCGTACATTCGCAACTGATTCTCTGCCTTTTCATATTGAATGATCTTTTGATACAATCGATCTGTTCGTTCTTTGACACGATTTTCCAATTCCTGATTCAATGTACGCAATTTTTTTTCAGCATCAATACGTTCCTCCATGAGATAAGAATTCGCTTGAATAAACTCATTGGAAATATTAATCAACAGCCCCAATTCATCATGTTCATGACTTTGCAATAGATCAAGCTGCGCATTATCTATTTGACGCGGATTAATGGAGCGAATAGTCTGAATGATCAAGGCCAATGGGTTGGTTATATTCCGCTGAAAAACAGCAAACATGATTACACACACGATGAATATCAAAATGGTTGATAGAATAATTGTCAATATGGCACGCTGATACAGTGCTTCTAACATGATATGGTGATCCACGATCACTTCAAAGGTCCCGATTTGAAAGCTGTTGTTATGAAGAAGGGGAATGCTGCTTTGTATGAATTCATCAGAAATAATTCGTGTTATGAAACGATACGAGGATTTTGTTTCCGAATAATTCTTGATGGATAAAAACACAGAATGATCTGCCTTATAAATGGTTGCCTCAATAATAAAATCTTTCTTGATCAACCCCCCCAATACCATTCTAGCCATGTTCTTATCTTTTTTAAGAAGTACCTGTGCAGTGGATTCTTCAACCGAATGAAAAATTTCCTTGATAGTATTGGCATTTATTTGTTGTTGTAAATAATATCCCCAAATGGCCTGTGATATTCCCAGAATAAACGCCATAAACATGGCTGCTATAAACCCTTTTTTTGCCAGTTGAAAAGAGATACTTTTCATTAAAGGAATGGGCAAGTATTGACCTTGAGCGATCATAAAGGTGTCCTTTTTTAAGTTACAAATATATTTTCTTATACTCAATGTTCACGATTTTTGTCTTGACTTTACAGCGTATTCCCATTCAGCGCAGGCAGAGTCTGGAAACGAGCTGGGCTGTCATTTTTCAAAAATAACATCAAATTATCGCACTTTTAGAGTACAAAAAAGCAGATTTTATGCCAGACAATCAGGTTTAATGTTGACAAACATCAGGAAATAATGAAAAGTTAATCCAATAAAATTTTTTTTCAGGAGGTATCATGAAAGTTCTCGTGATCGGCAGTGGCGGCAGAGAGCACACTTTGGTATGGAAAATTTCACAAAGTCCAAAAGTGTCACAAATATTCTGTACGCCAGGAAACGCTGGCATTGCCAGTCTTGCTGAATGTGTTGATATAAATGCTGACAGCATCCAGGAATTGTTGGATTTTGCCATCCAAAACAGTGTTGATCTCACTGTAGTTGGACCGGAGATGCCTTTATCTTTGGGATTGGTGAATCGTTTTGAAAAAGAAGGCCTCAGAGTTTTCGGCCCCGGCAAAATGGCTGCTCAAATCGAGGCAAGCAAATCCTTTTCACGCTATATTATGGAAAAATACAATATTCCGATTGCACGTGGAGGCTCATTTGATGATGTTGACAAAGCATGCGGGTATATTCGTTCTCAGGAGACGCCTATTGTCGTCAAAGCTGATGGTCTTGCTGCGGGTAAAGGGGTAATCATTTGTAAAACCCATGATGAGGCCATTGATGCTGTTCAAAAAATTATGGTGGACCGCATATTTGGAAATGCAGGAAAAAAAGTGGTAATTGAAGAATGCCTGGTGGGTGAGGAAGCCTCCTTTTTGGCATTCACTGATGGTAAAACTGTTTTACCGCTGCCTTCTTCACAAGACCATAAAGCCATCTATGACAATGATCAGGGGCCCAATACCGGAGGTATGGGGGCATATTCACCCGCACCGATAATCGATAGAATCATGCACGATAAAGTGATGGAAACCATTATGATTCCGGTAATCAATGGCTTGAAATCAGAAGGTATAAACTATTGCGGGGTATTATATGCAGGCCTGATGATTGTTCGAGATCAGGTTTTTGTGCTGGAATTTAACGTGCGTTTTGGTGATCCGGAATGCCAACCGCTTTTGATGCGTTTAAAATCTGACGTGGTGGATATTATGGACGCCTGTATTGATGGACAGTTGGACCGGTTCAATTTGGATATTGATCCAAGACCTTCTGTCTGCGTGGTAATGGCATCGGAAGGGTATCCTGAATCCTATCAGCGCGGCATGATTATTAATGGTCTTGACAATCGTTTTGACAAGGAAAAAGTGAATGTTTTTCATGCCGGAACAGCCTATAAAGCGCATGATATTGTCACAAGCGGTGGTCGTGTTTTAGGCGTTACCGCACTGGGCGAAAATATTCAATCTGCAATAAATGATGCTTATGATGCTGTTTCACAGATATCTTGGAATGGATGTTATTATCGAAAGGATATTGGTAAAAAGGCTGTTGATCGTTTGGCTCAAAAACCACAGGTTGGCATTGTTATGGGAAGTGATTCTGATCTGACAATTATGAAATCTGCAGCAATGATGCTCAAACAATTTAACATACCTTATGAAATGACAGTTGCTTCAGCACATCGAACACCTGATCGTGTCACACAATTTGTTCGCGATGCTGAACAAAAAGGGGTCAAAGTGCTCATTGCAGGTGCAGGTATGGCAGCCCATTTAGCTGGATTTCTGGCAGCGCATACGTGCATCCCCATCATTGGTGTACCCATTAATGCATCCACATTGCAAGGTCTGGATTCTTTATTGTCAACTGTCCAAATGCCACCAGGAGTGCCTGTTGCAACTATGGGGATTGGAAAACCTGGTGCGAAAAATGCAGCATTATTTGCAATTCAAATGTTGGCCTTGAACAATCCTGATCTTTTAAATCAATTACAGAAGTATAAGCAGAAAATGGCCGAAGAGGTCGTTGAGAAAGCCAAAGCTGTTTGCTAGGAATACTCTGATTCGTGTAGGGGCGAACCTTATGTTCGCCCTCGAACAATTGCCGCAAACGAGTATAGTTCGAGGGCGAACATAAGGTTCGCCCCTACACTGGCCCTGCCCTGATATTCTGAATCTATTCAATCAATGATTCAATATAAGTCTCAATACCTTCACTTGTTGTCCGCGTTCCATTGGGATCGACCGCTTCATTAATCAGGCTGTCCCCTTCATCAATACCAAATAAGTATCTCAAAATCAAAATACCATCAGTAAGGGCATCAGAACGTGTGTTGCCATCAATATCAAGATAAGGCAGACCGGTTTCAATATAATTACCAATGCTTTCTGGTATTATTCGGGTGCCATTTTGAGTATCAACCGCATTTTCTGTCAAGCCCAATCCGCCGGTAATGCCAAACAAGTATCTAATAATTAATAAACCATCAGTGAGGGCATCGGCATCCTGGTTGCCATCAATATCAAGGGTGAATCGCTGGATTTCCATTGTTACTGGATTTGCATAGAATAAATATCCTGGATGGGTTTGTGTGGCCTGATAAATAATTGTGCAGGTATAACCAACAGCAAGATTTGATTCCGGCTGAAATGCAAGCGTGCAAAGACGCACCGGAAGTTCCCTGCCGGGCCAATTGATTGATTCATCGTGCCAGACAATTTCAATATAACGATCTGTGATATTGTTGCCATCGTCTGTTTCAGGTGTTTCTTCATTGTCAGTGGCAGGCGTGTTGACTGGTTCTAAAATATTGCTTATACCCTGATACAAAAGCGTTTGTGATGGATAATGTATTCGAATCCCCAATCCTTGAAGTGCAGTTTCCTGCTGTGTATTGGTATAATTAATATCCATGAAAAAAGTGGTTTGTGTCAGTGTTTTTGGCTGTTGCGGCAGGGTATCGACAATTTGAAAATAATTGCTGATCCAGTCAACTTCAGCAGTTGCAGAACCTGTATTTCCAGCAGCATCTGAAAATGTAAATGTAAACGTGCCATTTTCCGAAAATGTGCGGGTGAATGCGCCATTAT
>Ga0272440_1000743_pt1 | contig 27533 bp, 20 predicted proteins | sample SSMMMBAug17_FD_192440 | JGI IMG/M metagenome (GOLD analysis project Ga0272440, IMG submission 192440) | Marine sediment archaeal communities from Little Sippewissett salt marsh, Falmouth, MA, United States - SSM-MMB-Aug17 | ecosystem: Environmental > Aquatic > Marine > Wetlands > Sediment ... | reverse complement strand
TGACTCACCCCAAAAATATATGTTTCTAAACTTTCAGAGTGTTTATTGGACTGTTCATAAGATTGTTGACAGAAATGCATACCAACAGTTGCTAAATCAATAACCAGTTCCGGATCTCCATTTTCAAAGGCTTTTTGTGAAAGGCGGATTAGTATATTAACTCTGTTGTCAAAGCGAGTGCTATCAAAAACAAATGCATCTAATTGTGAAGACTGGTCCAGCTTTACAGTGGCCGGAAGCATATCTATCAATTGATTAAAATTCGTTTGATTGTATTCAAAAGCTGCGCTCAGCCATTGATCAATAGCTATCTTCATATATTCTCCTAAATTATTTAAAAAGTAAATATTATATATTATGGGTACGCTTGATTAATAAACTTGAGTATTTCATTTTTGATTACAGTTCTTATTGTATCAATACGAATTATTTCAATCTGTTCTCTTCTGATGGCTTTTGAAACATATTTTTTTACCATATCACTGTTGCGCTTCAGATCAGCGAGTTCTGTCCTGATTGTCTCGGGTGTGATTTATAGAATGAGCTATTCTTTTAATTTTTTTTTAAATATCGCAATTGAGTTTTTTCGAAGCAATTGAGATTTTACGAAGCAATTGAGTTTTTACGAACTATCTTTTCCTTTTCATTATATTCTATTTTATTACAATCAAGCAAGGCTGTCAGTTCTATGTTTCCTAAACTTTTTTCAAAAAGAAACACGTAAAATGAATCTTTCATATTTCGTTTCTCAAAAAATGCATAATAATTATATAATGATCTTCAAAAAATGCTCTGCAATATCGTTTGTGTTTATCTAATTTGTAAGTTGTATAAGATTTATGATGATCTAACTGTGATTCAGCTTTTCTAATGCTTTAACTGATACTTCCTGCTTTATTACAGATGACTCTATTCGTTTATCAAATTGAGAGGAGGTTGTCCTCGCCCTGGTTTACTATTGTTATAGTTCTCCTTTGCTTCAATACTAACTTTAACCCCTTTACTAGCTTTTTCTAGATCCACTTCTGCCATTTTTTCTTGCCGGATAAAACAGTGCTTTTTCCTTTGACAACCTCATGCTGAACATGAAATAAATCCGGTGAATGATGTACTCCAAGACCATTTTTGACATGAAGAACGATTTATTTAGTTTAATCACTGGCTGACTGAAGACTGAAAAGCTTCAGTCAGATTTGGATATAGCTGCATAGTTGGACTACTCCAAATAAAAAACACAATCGACATTGAATCAATCTATACTGTTTTGGACATTCATTACATTACTCATTTGTTTTTTAAATCATTTCGCAAATTTTTGTCAACGTTTGCTAGAATCCAAATAAGAGGATCAGTTACCCGATAAGGTTTAAATGGTTTCTTTGAATTGTCAGGTATATATCCAAGTGCACTACATGTAAAAAATTGATATTTTTTAAACTTTGATTGTATTTCTCTTAAAAAATTACCGAGTCCACATTCAACAAAAAGTTCTTTGCAAAGCATCTGTGTTGCCTGAGACATACTCTTTATCGTACTATCTCGAATCATTAATTGTCTTGCAGCTTTTTTTCCTACTCTTTCTTCAATATCAAAGGCATCTGTTTTATTTATGACTATCGCACAGGGTTTATCAACTTGTTGATCACGTTTGATACCATGATTTTTCTCCAGATTTATAAGCATGGCGTTAAATGCATCTTCAAGCATCATTGAACTCGGTTTTATGTTAGCTCCAAATAAGTTGAGTTGATCCTGATATTGGTCAATTAATTCAGGAATGGAAAAAGGGTCAATAATAAAAATAAAGCCATGGAGATAGCCATAAAATCGATGATCTAAAAGATTTTCACTACTTTCAAATGCTTCACCAGCTGCATCATAAAGATAAATTAGTTTATCTGGTGACCATTTTTCACTCTTAATAAAAAAATTAAAAGCGCTAAGCGTCATAGCAATTGTTTTTGGCGGAACCATACCATTGTTGAAATTGTTTAACTCTTTTTTATACCTGATCTCATTGTTTGAATCCAAAAATTCAATATTCCATGATACTTTAGGAGCTAATTTATTGATAATACTGCGAGTTGCGGAGATAAGAAAGCATGTTTTTCCAACTGACGCTCCTCCAATAATTGGAATGCATATCGGTTTTGTTTCTTGTGTTGTAATTGATCTATTACAATTTAGGCAAATTGCATATTCTTTGAGCTGTAACCGACGTTGAAAAAAAGTAGTTGGTAATTTGTTACCACAGTGGCAGGTTCTTTTTAGTATTCCATAACTACTTGGAATCAATCGCGTGTGAATGATTTTACATTTCGGGCAAAGATACGCTGGTAAAGGAGACTTATGGTGACATTCAGGACATGCTGTAAAGATTCCTCTGATAAGCATGTATATTTTTTCAATAATAAGAACAATTGAAAATGCGAAATATATGACTAAAAAAAATGAGCCAAGAATGAGAATGTGCAATATGCTTAATACTGCAAACCAGATAGAGCCAAAGACAATTACTGAAAGAGCAGAAAATGCAGTCGCTACAGAGAGTATTTTGTATAAATGATTATCTTCATCCCAAAAATCTGTGGTTTTATTCCAGTATTTTTTTGCTGATGCTAGATTCATATTCCAGGAATCTTTTATTGTATTAAATAGGTCTTGGTATCCTTTCCCAAAAAAATAGCTTTTTATTGCGGGTTGTGTTTCCATTACTTAAAATCCTTATTATTTGTATTATATGTTTATTTTTCCCAAAATGGAAAATGTATCTCAAATGCTGGAAATATAATTGTATCATAATATTCTAATATATGATTAACAAACATAAATAATAAATCATAAATCAATAAACATGATATTATCGTAAAGGCAATGTAGATAAATGATAATATCAACATTAAAATACTGATAATATAAAATTTTAGTACTTTTTTTAAGTCACCCTCAGGATTTACATGCTTTTTTACAGATATAAAATAGTTACTGGCAGAAATATAGCTCCCTAAATAAATACCAATAACAACTGTAGTAAGCAGTATAGCTGGAAAAAAGTAAACAAAAAAAGGCATTAGCGCCACCTGATAACACCAGACAAGGCATGCGACACCCCATTGAATAAGCCAAACGGCTACAGCAAAAACAATGATTGCAACAAAAATTGCAAATATAACACCAAAAATTTGCATTATTTTATTATTCTCTTTATTTTGATTGAGTATTAAATATTATTTGATCTATTAAATAACAACACGATCCGGCTTAACATTTGTTCTAAATGCACAACTGTAATTATAAACAGCATTAAAACCTCCAATACAGATTCCGCATCCAGCAGCGAAAGCTAATATTGGAGCCACAACATAAACAATGATAAAAAATAGAGCAATTAATGCTATTACAATACAGACAAGGATTCCAAAAATTTCGTCATCACTACGGTTAGCCATTTTTTACCTCCACTTTTTTAATAGTTTGTGTATAAGTGTTGATTTTTGTTTTCTTGAATCATTTTTTATTTGATCTATAATTTTAAAAGAAGACTTGAGTACTGTTTTTGGATCGTTTTTATAAATATTAATATTTTGGTTATCAATAAGTTGATGTAAATGATTAATTGAAATATCCTTTATACAATTATTTTCTGTTTGTTTTTGAAAGAGAACAAAACTCTGAAAAAGAATATGACTATTTGCTTTGATATACATATGTGCTGCTTTTGAAAAATAATGTTTCCAGTATGCTTCAATATTTGAAAAAACTGCGATATAATAGTTCCAAAAAAAAGTTGTTTTATCTCTGGAGGCATTAAGTAAATATACATATTCTTTAAAAACTACCTCACTGTGGCCAGATTCAACTAATGTTCTTCTTACAATTAACCCCCAATCATCTGATTTCAATTGGATTATTTTTGTAAGACAATTAATTGAATATTGCTTGTTAACTGTATCCTTCTGAAAAGTATCCAATATAAAGACGACTAAGTGAGAAAAAAAAACTGCATTGTTACTAACATTTTCAAATATTTTTTCTAAATTTTCTTTAGATGTGATAATATTTTGAAGACAGATTTTGAGAAATTCAGTAAAAAAAGGTTTACGAATAATCACATCAAATTTCATATTATACATATTTAAATATCCAATTGTAATGAAAAAATAAGTTAGAGCTCGATTTGAATCAGGAGATTCCAATAATAATTCACTGAACTTTTTTAGTTGTTTTTCATTCGTAATTAACTCTACTAATTCTGTATTGTATTCTCTATTTATATCAAGTAGTTGATTGTTATATTTCAAAATTTGAGTGGCGCTGATCCTTTGTGAAATAAAATGTTCAAGACAATCAAAGAAAAAATTGTAGATTATTTTGACGATATTCTGCGTTTTTGTGCATATTCTTATTTTAAATAAAAATTTTTGTACAACAAAAGCTTCTTTCAAGGTAAGAGCGTTACAGTTAATTCTATTTAATATTTTATCAAGAACTTTAACCGCTGCAGCAAACTGTTTTTCTGAATTATGTTTATTTAGAATTTGAATTGCAGTAATCAGTTCTGCATGTGAGTAGTGGCTAATATGTCCAAGAATAAAAGGAACTACAATAATTCTATTTTTACATTGAGGACAAGCCACTTTAAAGCACGTTTTTTTTAGGTGCTTTTGTTTTAATTTTAAGCTTGTCTGACAATTGTCGCATTTAACCGTCATATCAAAATTTATTCTAGCTCATTATTATTGTTTTTATTTCTAGAGAAAAGTCTTTTATAAAATGGTTCTTTTTTTTCAATCGCCATTTGATAAATATCACTCCATTCAGGTTTTCTTGAATATTTCTTTCCAATTTTCAAGGGTTTTATTGAAGATACTGTTTTTTCTGGATTTTTATTGCTATCTTTAGATAATGATTTCTTATTTGAATATGTTTTATTGATCTCTTTTAGCATTGATTTATTATTTGATAGAATACTTACAATATCATCTATCATAAACATTTTTATATGTTCAAGATCATCATCTTTTGATTTTTCCAAAAAGAACGACAAAAAGAATATAAATTCTGATGTCGCTTTTTTTGATTTCAATTGCTTTATTAGTTTATGAAAAAACTTTATATATATTTTCGCTAAAATATTGATTGTGTTTTTTTGAATGACACATTCAATTAAATGTTTATGGAATAAAATATCTCCTCGTTTGTTCTTATCTGGAAAGTAATCTAAGGCTGCAGGTAAAAACCAATCTAAATATGACTTGTATTTTTTTTCATTTAAACCAACTAACAATCCTTTGTTCTTTTTTAATAAGTCCGAGAGCTTAATATTTCTTTTAATATCTTGTTTTATCATTACTCCAATTAATAAAATTCTAGTTATGTCCAAAGACATAGATATATTTACATTTGCTTTTACATCATTTAATCTGTTAAGAACCATAAGTTCATCATTCGAAGGATAACGACAAGAAAAACAACTTTCCAAACTAGTGATAATGTTTCTTAGTTCTGGCAGTTTTATATCAGAATAATAGTTTAATAGTTTATACCCTTCTTCAAAAAAATGTTTTTTATGGATAAGATCTAAATAATGTTTTATCGCAATTGAAAAATATTTATTTTTGAACTTTTCATGTTTCATAAAAATTGATCGATAATAATCCCAGAAAAAATCCATTGGTTTATTCGATTGTTTCAATAATATAAGGAATTCGTTTATTACAAATTCATTGTATTCGAGAGTGATGAGGTAATTTCGAATGTCTGTTTTAACCTTATCATTTTTTGTACTCATTATTTGAATGAATGGACTCATTAAAGAATTATAGTCTTTTTTAGTCTTCATACACAAAGCTAAAAATTGTGAAAAATAATCAATATCAGCACTTAAATTGTTCAATGTGTCGTAAAGCTCTTTTTCTGATTCTTTTAAAACGAGGGCACACTGTCCTATAAAAGGCAAAAAGAACTTGTTCTGTGCGGCATCTTGCCAGCTCATTTTTGCAGCAAGAAAATTATTTACACTTACAATAACACATGTTTTCGCCTGTAATACTCCCGGATATTTTTTAAACTCCTTTTTTAACAATTCCAAATAGTTGGCATAATGCTGTATAAATGTTCTTGAATGATTTTTATTGTATATAAGCGTCATATTGTTATAGTTTAAAATTTTATCAGTGTCTATTTGATGTTCTTTTTGAAAAATAAAAGCGCTTAATGATGTAAGAAAAAAATCATATGCAATCTCAGTATGTTTTTTATCTTTTGTTTGAAAAGATATCTTAAATAGAAATTTTGTCATAATTGACGCAACATTAAAATCAAGCTTTTGGCTCATAACATCTATCAAACTTGATATTTTTTGAGATAGTTTTCCGAGTAGTTCAGCTGAGGCATATTTATTTGCATATTCAATAGAATGAGCAATATCATCATAAGAGATTTGATCCAATCCACTATTTGTAATTTGAAACAAATTAAAGGCATAATCAATTTCATTATTAACCACAGTATAATTGAAGTTTTTAATAAACGCATGAAAATCTCTCAAAGAATCAGGAGAAAACATATATGAGGTATTTACAATTTCTGCAAATTTAGTGGTCTTATCTACCAGGCTAAAATCATTATGTGAAAAATCATAAATGAAAAACTGATATTCCTTTTGATAGTCACTAAATTGAAATTTGCCTCCCGTTCTGTTTGTTGCGCAAATGATAGAATTATCTCCCTCTGGATCAAAAGTATACGTTGTAAAAGTTATATTGTGCACCATATCTATGGGAAATGCCATTTGAATTGCGCCTATCCAGTATGGGATATTCTCACTAATATCACATAAAACCAGACGTCTATTTGAGTTCTCATAATGGATAATACTTGTAATAATAGCTTTAAAAATTTCTCCTCTATCATTTTCATCTATAAAATTTGAGATACTATCAAATGTCATCCCCCCATCCAGGGTAACGTTATCAATATGAATCGAAGATAAAGGCAAGGGGCTTTCTTGAATATCCGCTTCATCTTTTGTTAACTGTTTTCTAAAAAGAGAGGAACGAAATAATTGTATGGGATAGAAAGGAAAAATACCATTTTTTAGAATAATAGCATGACAAAAATAATTACCAAATCTAGACGAATAATCCTGGCCTGAGTATACTGACTGACAAACACCATATCGACCACTTTTAAGACGAAAAAATTTAAACGTTATTGGAAACAAACGTGTGATTTCTTCTTGTGTTGGTTGGCTTGGTAAATCATTTGGCGGTACATAAATACCATTTTTTTCAATTTCTAATCGTTCATCATGTGTTATCCCGTCAGACATAGAGTATGTCTGAAAGCCCGCACCTGTCGATAGCCCTTTTTTACATGATGTATAATAAAGCTGGAGTAACTCTGTCATTCTTTCTCCTATATGTTTTGATCATTATTTTAATTTGAGATACTTTTTCCTCGAATTATTTTGTTTTTCCATAATAGCCATAAAAATGGATCATCAACTCGAAACGGCCGAAATCCAGGAATTTTTTGGTTTTGATCAGGGTTAGAACCTAGCGCAGATATACCAAAAAAAGCATATGTCTTAAAATTTGACTTAAGTTGTTGGACAATATGATCTCCCCGCCAATTTATCAAGTACCCTTCGATTTCAGTTTGAACAGCCTCAAAATCATCTATATTGAAAAATCCATCATGTTGAATTGCTTTATTTGATGGGTTTGATGGGTTTACAGGACTGGATGGATCTATGATTGATTTAAGGGCATCAACTTTTGAAAAAACAATTGCAACTGGAATTTTTATTAAATCATCTTGTTTCATACTATTTGCCAGCCTGATAAGGTTCGCTGCCCTTGTAATAATATCTTCTACTTCAGTATTTTGGTTTGGTAAATTATTTACATTATTCACAACTTTGTCATCACCTCTTACTTCAGGTAATTGTAAAGGGTCCATAAGCAATATCAGCCCCTCGGAATTAAAAATATATTTATTTTCAGTTTTAATGGTGTCTTCTGAATCAAGATCCTCTCCTGCAGTATCAAAAAATCCAATTGTTACAACATTTTTTATTTTCCTTTGGCCAAATATACTTTTTCCAATAAAAGAAAGTGTGTAAACCATTGGAATACGAACAGATTGGTTCGTAATTGCTGTATGTGTTGCAGGTACTGCCTTTTTATCGCGAAAAACATAATTATAAAAATCGCTTCGATATCTTTTCGTTGTTTCATCATTTACAGCCTGCAAGCTTGTATTAAAACTTCCACCGATTGTTCTCTTTATTTGATCAATTAATACAGCAATATAGTTGCTTTTCCCGGCTTCTTTCGCACCAATAATGCCAAAATGATAGTTTTTAAAATCACCAATAGTAAAAGGTAACTCAGAATGGCATGTTGGGCAAATTCTTTTGGAAGATATAAATCCACAATTGTCACATTTAACATTTTTCTGCATTCTTACAAGCTTTAACCTTTCAAAAAAAGTTTGACCTTGTGGAATATTTATCACTCTAGGCATATTAAGAGAGCTTCCTCCTCGAAAATCAGAGTACTGTTTATCTATTTCTGTGGGGCATTTTTTGGGATTATTGCAACAGCGAAACTGAACTTCAGAAAACCTATGTTTTGAAAAACAATGTGGACAGATAAAAGTTTTATATGATATTGGCATGTGCCGCTCCTTATTGTTTGCTTTTATTTCATATTAGTTAAAATAGTTTTAATTTCTTTTTAGGTGGCATGACCATCCTGTATTTTTTCATTTGATCTGAGTCTTTAAAAAATACCCTTGCATATGTGTTTGCTTGAATTTCACTGATATCTATCTCTATAATCGCTTGCTTTTCGATATGCGTGTTAATTATAGATATATTTGTTCCATCATCGACGTTAAGAGGAATATTACCTCTCTTTTTGATCAAATAAAGATTAGATAGCTGAACAGGCTGTGAACAAGAAAGAATTAATTGCACGTTTTTAATTTTTCCAAATATGCTTTTCGTTATTTTTATTTCATAAGCGATATTTATAGCGTCATTACCAGGTAAATAGTAATGAATTCCCGAAGAGAAAAAGCTATCTTCTGTTTTATCTGAAACGACAAAAATATTAAAATAATAGTCTTTTGCTTCAGGTTTTGAGATAACAAATCCTGATTCTCTTGCATATTCAACTTTTGTGAAATATTTTTTCGTTGCCACCTGGTCATCGAACCCTTTCGGATATCGATCATGCCTGTACGAAACTAAAGTTTTATTACAATTATGTGGCCATTCCCATTCCAAAAAAATTTTTCCACCGCTCGCTTCATGCCTAATTTGCGAAACTTCGTCTATAGAAGTTACAGCAATGGATTCTCCAGCAACGTATAATTCCCCTTCAATTGTAATAGGTAAAACATAAATAACGCCTTGAAATTTAATTTTATATATAGCATTATTGGGTGTTGAAGGTTGAACCTGTTCTCCTAAATCAACCAATTCATATGGATTAATGATATCTCCCTTAGAAAATGAGAAAGATTTTGAAGATATATATAAAATAACATTCCCGCGACTTGGTGGCTTCCATGATAAGTTTAACTTATTTTTCACTTTTTTTGATTTAAGGGTATCAATAAAAGGCGGTGGGGAGCTAGGTGTTGATGAGATAGTAATACCATCAGATTTTTCTATTGCTTTTGAAATACCTTTATATATCGTTATAATTCGATAACCATAACTCGTACCATTTTTGAGCCCCGAATCTAAAACGCCATCATGTCTAACACCTTCAAGTCGCTTACCATCAGATGAATTAACCGGTATACCATTTTCTTTTCGCCATACTTCAATATCTAATGCATTAGAAGGTTTTTTCCAGCTTAAATTAATGCATCCTGTTGATGGTTTTGCATTCAAATCTTTGACTTCTGCAATTCTTTGAACAGTTTGGGACAGAGCTGATGATTTTGAAGGTGTTTCACCTCTTAAGGTATAAACGGCATAATAATAGATTTGGCCGGCTTCTGCCTTGTTATCTTCAAAAAGAGTTTGTGTCGTCTTAACTAAAATTTCACCATCTTTAATGCTTTCAGGCGGTGTATTTTTTTTTCTTATCACACAATATGCTAAATCACCGATTGATTGACTTTTTCTCCATGACACAGAGATTGTTTGGATATTTCTAGTTGATGTTTTTAATACAGTTGGTGGCGCTGGCGGGAGTTTATTCATTCCATCTATTGCGGATTGACAATCTTTTGATTCAGCTAGTGCAGATTGATAAGATTGTATAATATCCTTTTCATTTTTAAAGCCCAATGCCTTTTTTATCCAGGCTTCAGCAGAAGATATCTTTTTATTAATGATTGCTTCTTTTGATAGTTCTGAATGTTTGTTGTTTAGTTTTCTAATTTCTGATATTAATTGCTTTGCCTGATAGTAATTTTTTTCTTTTATTGCATTGTGTAATTGCTGAATATACTGATTAATTTTATTAAAGTAATTTTTAATCTGTTTGTTTGCGGAAACAATTTCTATATTTCCAGGCCAGTATACCTCTGCTTCTCGAAACAAGGCTTCAGCCTTCTCATAGTTCTTTCCCGCCAGAGCCATCTTGCCTTTTTTTATCAGTCCAAGTGCATTTGGCATATCTCCAATATAAAAACCACAATTCGAGCAAGCTGTTGAGTTATTTGAATTTTTTGTATTGCACCCAGGGCATTCTAATTCAAGCGGTGTTCCGCAGCCATTACAGTTGAAGTGAGATGCCTGATTTAATAATCCACAGATTCCACATTGTTTCATTTCATCTACAGACAAGTGTTTTGATATTTCTAAAAACCATTTTTTCTTCTTAGAATACTTTTGAATATAATCAATGGCCTCATCTTTCGATAATCCAATACTGACACCTTTTTTTACAAGCGCGTCAAATTCTTCTGCCTGAATGATATTGTCCATTCCCGCAATATCTAAATCATTGTCTAAGTCTGTTAACGACAATTGTTTTCTGGTCAAATCATATGAATTTTTAGAATCTAACGTTTTAAAGACCGTTAAACAAAGACCTGCCAGCACTTCACTTTCAGTAACAACAGCATCTTTTTTTGCAATTTTTCTAATTTCTTTTTCTTTTTCTTGTGCTCGGCTTATAAGCGTTTTTACGCTTGATTTAGAGCTGAGTTCCAGAAAGTCATAGAGATTTTTCTTTCCAACTAATTGCAATGCGCTAACAATTCTTTTTTCAATTGTTTTATCCAGTGGTTTTATTTTTTGGCTTGTCGTATTCTCTTTTTTGTCATTTTTAATGGGACAACTTTTAATTCTTTTACGAATTTCTGATTCATTGATAACAAACTTTTTGGATAAGTTTTTTATTTCTTGATTTGTTATATATCCTTTCGTTGAAATAAGCTTGATCGCATTGTCAATTTTTTGAAATTTTTCCTTTTCTTTTTGTGCAATAATCGTTTTTGCTCTTCTGGCTTCTTCCTGCCTAAAATCAGGATCTGACAATTTTTGACGCATATCAGAAATTAGGCCAAGCAAGCGCTGCGCTTCTCTCCCTTTCGTAGGATGATTCCGTTGCTTTCCCCACTCTCCTTGTTTATTCTTTATTGCAGTTTCAATTGCTTGACTGTTATGTTCAGGAGGATCAGCTGATATTTCTAATAATATATAAAAATTATCTTGTTGCATATTCTATCCAAATATCTTTAAAAAGCCAGATTTTGTTGTCCTTTGACTTCCGGTGTGTGAATATCCACCGCGGGTTTCACCAATAACCTGAGCGATTTTTGAAAAAGTTCCAACGACCTGTCCACTTTGAGCAAAAAAGCTGTTTTCATCTGAGCATGCAATTTCTTTTAGGAAAGATTTATCAGCTTCGCCTGTCCCAATTGTTATTAAATCGATACCTTCTGCACAAACATTTTTTGCAGCTTTTCTGGTACTTGATGCACAATTTGGATAACCATCAGTCAGTAAAACGATAAAACGTGGGTCTTCTAAATCTTCAAGTTCTTGATGTGCCGTTATAATTCCATCAGTCATATTTGTAGAGCCGGTAATTGACAAACTGTTAATTTTAGATTTAATTTCATTTTCATTATTCGTTAATGGACAAATTAATTCTGCAGAGCTACCAAAAGCAACAAGACCGATTGTTGTATTTGAAAGATCCGATTTATCTACAAAAGCCAAAGCAGCTTTTTTGGCTTCATTTAAACCACCACCTGACATGGAACCTGACACATCAATGGTAAGCATCACAGATATTGTCAATTCAACAATTTCATCTTCAGGTGGTTGACCAAGCCATGACATATCATTTGCAGGGGGTTCCTTTGTCATTGGTAACTCTTTCTTTGTTGATTCTTCTACTGCTTTTACAATAACAACACCATTTTTGTCATAAGAGTAGGCAACGTTAATCATTGCTGGAGCCCCATGGACATGTGATATTTCTGAAAAAATATATTTTCCTAATACAACACAAGACAGCGGAGTATCACTTTCTCCTTGTAACATATAAACTTCAAGTTCATTTTTCCTTGTTGTTGCTGTTCTTAATTGATAGGGTTTTGATTCAGAACATGGGATCGGTTTATTCTTTGGAATAATAATACTGTTGATATATTTGGATCTATCCTCATTTTCTGCAACCATTCCTAAGCTATGACTCATTACATCTTGTGTTTGTTTGGCACCCAAAGTAAATAGATTTGTATTTGAATCCATCTGAGCCTGTATCGCAGCTCCTAGAGCAACCGCCTCATCAACGTTTATTCCAGTAATTGCTGGTTTCCCAGACATTTTTTCAACATAATCTTTGACCATTGGCATCCTTGTAGAACCACCAATCAGCAAAACCCCATCAATTTTTTTCCATTTAAAACCTGATTTTTGTAATACATCTTCTGTAAGGTTTTGAGTTCGTGCCAAAAGATCCGATGTAATTTCTTCAAACTGTTCTCTTGTTAGCTCGTAACGCTCTCTCTCACCTTCGTGCGTTATAGAGATACGGGCTCGGTCACGAGAAGAAAGTTGTTTTTTAGCTGTTTCACACCTCACTAATAAGTCGTTAAACGATATGGTGTCATCAAGTGGATTTATATGATGATCTTCATAAAATTTTTCTGACAGATAAGTTGCAATTCTATCATCCCAATCTTTACCGCCTAATTCATGATCTCCATCAGTTGCAATAACAACAATGTTTTTTTGTGTTATTTTAACCAATGTAATATCAAATGTTCCACCACCCAAATCGTATACCAAAATATGTTGATTGGAGACATGCTTGTTCATTCCAAATGCAATAGCTGCAGCAGTTGGTTCATTAATTATTCTTAAAACATTTAAGCCTGCTTTTTGTCCAGCCTCAATTGTTGCCTCTCTTTGAAAATTGTTAAAGTAAGCTGGAACAGTAATAACGACATCTTTAACAGGAAAACCTAAGCTTAATTCTGCATCCTTTTTCAATGAGCGCAGAAGAATTGCAGATAAATCTGTGGCATTATATCTCTGATTATTAAAGCTTAATATAAAGTCAGAATTTCCCATAGATCGTTTGAAAAATGAAGCCACATTATCTTCTCCAAGACCTTGCATTTCTTTTGCCTCATCCCCAACGACAGGATTTCCTTCTCCGAAATAAATAACAGAAGGTGTCAAAGGTTTTCCATGTTGATTATTTATAATTTTAGGACGTTCTGATTTATCAACAATTGAAATGGCAGAAAATGTAGTTCCAAGATCAATACCTATTGCTTGTGACATAATATCTCCAATTAATTTAAATTGTTAAGTTAAGTTAACTGACAATCATCCTGATACTTCTAGATTTTGCTTCCTCTAGATCATCTCCTTGAATAACTGAGTTCGTTTCAATTGTTGCGTTTACGATTCTGTTATCTGTTGATTCGATCGCTGTAATATCAAGTCTTCCTTCTTCATTTAATATAAAGTTAACCTTTATAGGAGAATTCGCAGGAAGCCCTGAAGGTAAATCAAGAATAGCATTTCCAATTTCAATGGCCATATCAGGTTTTAATGTAGACTCAGATAATTCATTTTCCATGATCTGTAGAAGGACATTATCCTGGTTATTAGTACTTGTTCCAAATTGTTTGGTTATATCAATTGGAACAGTTGAATTTTTTTCAACCAGATTATATACCAGTTCCTCTTGGTTATCGTCTAAAGCAATGATACCAAAGCTTTTACTGGTAACATTTTTAATATCTTTGTTTATGATATTTTCAAGAGTGGGCATGGGGATGGCCTGGTCATCAGATAGATTTTTCATTGCTTCTTCTTTAATTTTATCATCAACTGAATCTAAATCAATATCTTGCGTATCTTTATTGGTTAATTGAGAAATTTTTTCTACCAGTTTATCGCCAAGAAGAATTTTTTTACCGAATATAGCAGCCCCTTTTGCAACAGATTCGTCAGGGTCAAAGAGCTTCGGTTCTACTGAAAATTCTTGTTTAATTCTTTCTGAAATCATAGGCATTCGGCTTGAGCCACCAACCAGAAGAATTTCATCAAAAGTGTCAAAACCTTTCTTTTTTGCTTCAGCCAACATTTCTTGTGTAAGAGAGATTGTTCTTTCAAGTAAATCTAATGTAATCTCTTCAAATTTTGTTCGATCCAGTTGAATTTTTATTTTTTCCCCTTCATGTGATACACTAACAGGTGCTTTATCACGTTGGGATAACGTCTTCTTAGCATTCTCAGCTGAAAGAACCAGATCCTGTAATGTTTCTGGGTCATCAAGAATTTCTTCTTTTGAACCTGTCTCATTTTGGAATTGCTCAACCAAGTGGTTAATAATGCGGTCATCCCAATCTTTTCCACCAAGGTTATGGTCTCCACCTGTACAAATCACATTAATACCATCTGTTTTAATTTCTATCATTGTTGTATCAAATGTTCCTCCACCCAGGTCATAAACCAGAACAACTTTGTTTTCATTTGTTTCCATACTTCCATATGTTATCGCTGCTGCAGTGGGTTCATTAATTATTTGCCTTACATTTAAATTTGCAATTTCGCCAGCTTTTTGAGTCGCTTCCCTTTCATTGATACCAAAATAGGCTGGACATGTAATAACAACATCTTTAATTTGTACACCAAGATTTTGTTCAGCATCTTTAACCAGTTTTTTGAGAATATAAGCAGATATTTCTTCAGCCCTAAATGAATCGTTCCCATGGTTAAAAAGAAAATTTGAATCACCCATAGATCTTTTTACAAATGCAACAATATCTTCAGGTTGTGTTTTTGCATATTCTTTCGCAACTTGACCAATAATAATTTCCTCATTATCAAAAAACACAACTGAAGGTGTTACTCGTTCGTTTTCCGCATTTGGTACGACTAGTGGTTTATCGTATTCATCCACATATGCGATAGCTGAATATGTGGTACCAAGGTCAATCCCAAAAATTTTGTTATCTTGATCATTCATTCTTTTTTTCTCCTTGTTTACAAATAATTATCGAACGCCACTTTTCGTGGCATCTATTGAGTCTTTTTATTCTTCTGCTTCACCTGAAGCTTTATAAATATATACTGTAACCATTTCAGGACGAATCATATTCTCATCCCATTCATAACCAGGACGAATTCTATCTTTTACTTTTTTATCTAACAATATATCTGAAACTTCGAAGGTTTTAATAACTTTTTGCCGCTTAGGATTAAAAATTTCTTCATCACAAGTAAATGGTTCTATTCCATAAGTATAAAGTAAGTCTTCAAATTCATGAGGGATATCATCAAATTGTTTGAGTAGTTTTTGAACATCTAATTTGTCTAGATTGCTATGATGATATTGCGAAAGTTTACGTATGCCATCTACTGCACGAATAATATTCATAACCATTGGTTTTAAAAAAGTTCTTTCTAAGTTACTTCTATAGCTTTGAACCTCTCTATGAAGTTCATCAATAATCCTGTTTTTATGTGAATCGTATTTTATCTTATGTTGAAATTCTTCATGTAATTTGTCAATTTTTGAATTAATTTCTAACAATACTGATAACTCATGTGAGCTTTCTTCAGTTTCAATTGTAGTCTTACATAATTCTATTTGTTCCTCTTCATTAGACCTTGACAAAACGTTGGGCAATGAATCTTTCTCACATGATTTGCTTTCCTCATCAGGACTATCATGTGATTCACTACAACTTTCGATATGCACTTCATGATCTTGTTGTGGAATTGATGTTGACAATTTTGGCGTGACAGAAACATCTTTTGTTGACAATGTTGACGAATCAGTAATATCATTTATCTTTTCATCCAACTCAACATCGGATTCATAAGCGTGCTTATTTTTTTTATTATCCATTTAATAACTTCCTTTTGAGTAAGTAATAATTATTATTCTTTGGTAAAAAAAATAAAGGATGTATTTATACTTAAACTTTGTAATACCATCTTCTAATTTTACCAATGACATATATGACGATTCCAAAAATTATTATATTAAAGCTATCTTCAACATCTCCGTTTGTGATATTAAGAAAACCTGCAATGATTATCAATACACCAACAATCATCATTCCTTTGCCTTTAGTTGATTGAACTTCTGTTGCCATTATATGTTCCTTTTTCAAATTACACTATGTATATTTATAATGTTATGAATCAATATAAACATACAGTCACTATAATAAATAAATGAATATTTTGTCAATATTTTTTTTAATTTAAATATTAAAATGTATATAAAAATTTGAGTTATCTTAATAGAATCCAATTATTGAGACCGAAACCTAAAATAATTTAAAAATATTTTCATTTTTTTTGGAAAACAATTTCAAATAATCTGTCTAGTAATTAAATGCATATAAAATATCAAAAAAAAAGACTTAATTCATATCTCGTCAAAAAAGCATATTTTTTTAGCTTTTGTTACAATTTTTTCATGAAATTTCATTGATTGTATGCATTATAAACTTTAATATAAAATGTATGCTTTGAGGGTATATTATATTTATTTTGGATAAATTTTTCAACAAAGGAGGGTTTATGAAAACACACAACTATAAAATCATACTTATAATGTTAGTTTTATGCTGTACCAGTTGGGTGCAAGCCGCAGAAGCTTTTGTAGCAGGTAGGCTGTTGCTAAATGCTGCACGTAAAAGCACTGCTGTCAGGAAATCCGCTGGAACAGTGTTTAACAGCAAAGCAATGGCAAAAGCTTCAAAGAGCTGGTTTAAACGTCATGGTGTTGCCGGTCAAGTTCCAAAAGAAGTTCTCAAAAAGCTAAAACTTAAAAAATTCAAAAATTTTGATGCCTTTCGCAAAGCTTTTTGGCGAGAGGTATCAAGGCACCCAAAACTCGTAAAGCGATTTAATGCATTTAACTCTAAAAATGTCAGTCGGATGAAAAAAGGACTTGCACCATTTGTACCTCTTAATCAACGTGTGGGAAAGCTAAAGCAATTTACGCTTCACCACAAAAAAAGAATTGCTGACGGTGGCAGTGTTTATGACCTTAGCAATCTGTTAATTGCGTCGCCAAGATATCATAAGTTTGTCCATACAGGGAAATGATTTTTCCCTTATTTATTCCTGATGAAGCCTTGTCTCTTATAAATCATTTAATAATTCTTATGAGTCAAGGCTTCTTATTATGACTGTTTGAAGTTTATTTTTTTTTGGAATCATTTCACCTTGAAATTGTTATTTATTTTTTAATATTAATTATTATTGATTTTAATTAAATAATATTATATAAGACAATTAACATATCGTTAATCCATTAGGATGATATTATATAATTTAAATAACTTGATATATCAACATTTTTCCGTTTGTTTTATCAAACAGAATATATTTTTGTAAGATAAAAGAAGGCATAACATTATCTAATCGAATCAAACACAAAATTGAAAATGTGAGGTTAGAAATAGGAGAAAAATATTTTTTATAATGGACATTATTACATTACTTTTTACATTAATTGTTGTTGTATCCATTTTAATGGGTATTCTTGTCGCATTTTACTCTGTAATAAATTTTACTTTAATCACACAAATATTATATACTATAATCATCATTTACATCCTAATAAATTTAATATCTTTACTGTTTTTGTATTATTTATGGAAAAATCGACGAAAATTTGTTGCGCAACAAAGAATTAAAAGAGATTCCCTTGGCTTTTTTTTTTGGTTTATCTTTCATAACTGTCTTTGGATTTTAATCTTTTGTACTTTTTCTGGACTACTGCTTTTCCTTTTTGGGCCTGATAAATGGGTTCTTATAACCAATTCAGGCTTTTTTGCCTGTATCGTTCTTTTGATAATTGGAACCTTGATTAATGAAAAAACACCTTTCCTTGGTTTATGCTGGATAAGTCCAATCCCAAATGATGTTAAAAATATCATACATCGTTTTGCTGCATCAATTTTTTTGAAAGTCAGATTCTATCTTGTTGAAATAGAGGATATACAAAAAAAATCTTCATTGATTTCACATCTGTTTACCATCGTTCATCAAAAAGAAGGGGGAAGATACAATCCTCTTTGGGATAGAAAAAATATTTCATTAAAAAAAGAATTAATTAATAGGTTGTTTGTTTTATTGCCCTTATGTCTATTAACAATGATTATTGCATTACTTTTTCAAAACCATTTGCTTTCTTCTTTTTATGCGCTAGACCGCGCTCCTGTTTTTTCCCTCATAGATCATACAGATTTAATTCTAAAAAACAATCAACTAAAAACAGATAGTGCAAATCTCGAAAAAAAGGATCTTGTTAAACAGGCCTCTGAAAAAAAGCCTCAAAAAAATATGGATAACCAAAAAGTTCAACCCAAAGATTCAAGCAATAATTCTTCAGGAAATGATCCAACAAAAAAAAATGGACCGCAAGCAGGTGCCAGCAGTAAGAATGAAAACCATCAAGGTAATGAAAAAAATGAGGGGAAAAGTTCCCAGGGAAATCAGTCTTCACCCCAAAGTAATTCTCAAGGAAATAATCAACAAACAGAAGGCCAAAACGCTCAAGGACAACAATCCAATAATGCCCAATGCGCAAATCAAGGACAACAAAGCCAGCAAAATGGGAATCAGGGGAAAGGTAACCACGGAAATCAAGGAAATCAAGGAAATCAAGGGAATCAAGGAGGAAAACAAGCTCAGGCTCAGAACCAACAACAGGGAAGTAATCAAGGCCAGAATGGCGGTCAACAAGAATCATCGGAATCTGGTAAGATATCCAATAAATCGAATGGGAAACAGTCTTCTCAAAAAAATAACGAAAATATGAACCAGGACGGAAAGGGTGGCGATAAAAGCAAGAAAAAGGGCGGTACGAAAAATCAAAATTCTGACATGAAAAAACAAGATCAAACACAAGCGAATAATGGTCAAAAAGGAAATAAACAACAAAATGGTCATTCAGGTAGTAAAGGAAATCAAAAAAAAAAAGAATGTGATTCAGGAAACTCGAACCAGAGCGAGCTTCAAAAAGGAAAGATGGGTAAACAAGAAAACAATCAAAATGGGACTGGAAAAAAAGAGAGTATGCATGCCGGTGGTGACAATAAAGATAAAAAAAATGGTTTAATGGGTCAATTACAAAATATAGATTCAGTGATGAATGAAGGATTTGGTGAAAAAAATAATAATCCGCCCAATTCAAATGGAAAAAATGGTAAAGGATGGTCAGAAGATGGTCAACGGCCTTCTTCATCTTTTTCTATTGTTCAACCTTTGACACCACCTGCGGATAAAAGAATAATTTCTCTTAAAGTACCACCAATGGTTCCATTGATCGGCGAGGATAATCCAAAAAGTTTTAAGGAACAGAAAAACAAAGATCCATATAAATATGAAAGCGCAAATCAACAAGGTAAAAAGATTCACAACCAGACACCAGAGCAATACCTTCCAAACTGGATTTTTGAAATAATGAGTGAAAACCTTAATTCTAAAAAAGGAGATTAATATTGAATTATGCAATAGAAGGAATTTCTGCGGATGTTAAAGCATTTTCAGAAATGGTTTTAAACAAAGTCCAAACCAGCATGTTTGGTGTTGATCGAATTATTCGCCTGACAATGGTGGCTTTGTATACAGATGGACATGTTTTACTTGAAGGTAACCCTGGGCTTGGTAAAACAGAATTGGTGAAAACCATTGGAAAAGTGTTAAGTTTAGAATTTGGACGTATACAATTTACACCAGATTTAATGCCCTCAGATATTACTGGAACCTACATGCCATCTTATAGTGAAAAAAATGAAATAAAGTTAGCATTTCAACCAGGCCCAATTTTTACCTCTCTTTTGCTTGCCGATGAAATCAATAGAGCGACACCTAAAACACAGTCTGCTATGCTTGAAGCGATGGCTGAAAACCAGGTAACTGTTCTTGGTAAAACACGATCATTGGAAAAACCATTTGTTGTGCTGGCGACACAAAATCCGATTGATCAGGAAGGCACTTATGATTTACCTGAAGCCCAGGCTGACAGGTTTATGTTTAAAGCCTTAATGCCAGTTCCTGGGAGTCATACTATTCTTAAAATCATGAATAAACGTTCTGGGGTAATTGCAAAGAAAATCTCAGACGACCAGCCAAACAATGATGACAGTGTTCGTTTAAAAAATACAATGTTTTCTAACGCTCAAAAGGAGCCAAAAGAGATATTTAATAAAATATACGAAAATATTCAAAAGGTTGAACCCAGTGAAATTATTGAACAGCATATCATTAATATGTTTCTGGCTTCAAACCAAAAATTTGATGAATTACAAGGGATTGAAACTTCAAACTTGAACACCTTGAAACAGATTGTGGAAGAATTGATGACAATTGGATTAAGCCCTAGAGCTGCAATTGATTTAATGCTTGCTACAAAAGCCTGGTCCCTCTTATTTTTTGGAAGTTCCGCCACTGATCCCAGAGCCTTAGCGAATGTTGTCATTCCAACTCTCAGGCATCGAATAAAGCTGGATATGGATTGGGAGTATAGATATCGTCAGATTATAAGAGATAAAATACAATCAAACCTGGGACTTCATGAGGATTTGTTGGCAAATTTTTGTATGCTGTCTGCTCCCAGTGAAAAATTCACAAAATACCCAAAAGAATTTAAACATATTCTTTTAAATGAAGGTCAATAAAATGACATTATCTGATTTTCCCATTTCATATCATTTACTTGATAAGTACCGAATGAATGCAAAACAATCATACCGATCAAGCATGATTGGTGGTCATTTAATGAGACAAAAAGGACAAAGCTTAGAGTTTAAAGAATACAAAACATATACCCTGGGTGATGATATCAGGTATGTTGACTGGAGAGCGTCTTCACGACTTGGAACCGATAATGATCTTATCATCAGAAATTTCATGGCTGAGGAACATCTTAAAGTTTTAATCTCAATAGATACAAGAGATACCATGCGATACCCTGAACCAGAGAATCATTCAAAACTTCAAATTGCTTGTTGGGCGGCTGAAGCTATTTCGTATATGACACTTATATCCGGAAATCGTGTATATTTGCATCGATTGTTTGGAAAGGGAAAAAATGACATTTTTCAGCTGAATCATAAAAATATGTTTTCAAAGGTACTTCCTGCGTTATCCAACATTACCAGAAATGAACCTGATAATGAATTAAACTTAAAATGCCTCGCCCGGTGTTTACCACCAACAGCAATTTGGATTATATTGACAGATCTTTATTTTGATCTTCATCAAACATCTGAAGTGTTATTCAGAAAGATTATGACGGCTCAAAATGGCATGAGATGGGTAATTCTTGTCGATTTGGATAGCTGGCCGCATGAAAAAACTGTTTTAGGAAAAGGTGCAAGACGAATTGAAGGCCCTGGCGCCACCTCTGATCTTTCCCAGGTGGATATCACAGAAAATGTAACCCGAAATGTAGAAATAAGTATTGAAAACCATAAAAATATTTTTTCTAAAAACGTCTCCAGACGCGGCTATGATTACGATCACTGGAAATGGTTTAGCAAAGAAACTATCAATCCAGTTGATCTTTTTAAAACGCATTTTTTTAATGATAAAGTTTTGTTTTCCATTTTTATGAAAGATTACTAATGGCACTATTTTTTATTGGCATACTTGTTGGTGTATGTGTTGCTATTCATATGATGCAGCAGCGTTATGTGCGACGAAAACTATCATCGGCAAGATTTTTTAAAAATATTCCGCCAGCACCCAAAAAACAAACACGCTTACGCTGGGGCAGACCCAAATTTAATTTGCCTTTTTTTCTCAGGTTAACTGTTTTATTGTTATTATTGATGTCACTGGCTTCATTTCATAAAACTCTGAACTATGGAAAAATGAAATCATTGGGATTGTGGATTATTCTGGATACATCTGCAAGTATGACAACCACAGAAAAAAGACTATCGAGAATGGACATTGCAAAGAATACAGCAATTAAAGCAATTCATAATACAATAAATGCTTACAGGAACCTGGATTTAAACCTTAGACTCTCTACATACGACATGGAAAAGCAAGATGTTTTATTTACCAAAAATATTCATCAGATGATATCAGCAATAAAAAGGATTCAAGCCCGAAACCTTGGGACAGATTTAACCATTGTTCAAAATATATTCAATATATTACAGCAGTCATCAAGCAATAGCCATAACGAAAAAATCACTCATGTACTCGTTATCAGCGATTTACCTGTACCAGAATGGATTCATCATATTGAGACGCCTGTAGTTATTTGGAAAGATATTGCCTCTTCTGTTGAAAATGTTGGTTTTTCAAGAATTCATGCATCCAGAAATTTATTGACCGGAAGTATTAAACAAACTTTTGTTGAAATAAGGTCCTATGCTGAAGAAGAGAAATCTGTTCAATTGACTGTATCAAACCCTAATGGAAAATCTGTTTTAAATAAAATAGTTACGATAAAAGCGAAGGCTGTATGGAAAGGGGCCTTTCAATCTGAAATACCTGGAGAATATGTATTAAATTTATTGCCAGATGATTCTTATCAATTGGATAATCAAGCAATCATAAACATTCCTCAAGAACAGATTATCAGAGCAGATTGGCAAATTCCTGACCATAACCTGTTAAAAACAGTGGGATGGATAAAAGACGAAAAAAATCCAACGATTCGAATTACCTCACAAGTTTCACAATCAGACACGATACCAACGCTTATCGTTGGGAATGATTATTCTCTCTCGCCTAAACAAACGACAGTCAATTTTTTTCTTGAATCAAGCCCGATTCTTGAAAGCATTAATTTTGATGTTGCCGAAATTGCAGGTATTATTGGGCATACATTACCTGATAATTTCTATCCAGTGATGATCGACAATGAAAACAAGGTTTGGCTTTCAATGCGAGAAAAGCCACCCGCAGTCATCATACCTGGCTTACCATTACAAGGTGAGGATGATTTATCCAGGTTTTCATCAATCCTGTTTTTTAATGCTGTACGATGGTTATTAAAGAACAGTGAAATGAAACCTCTTTATACCATTACATCACCTGAAAAGCCGAATCCATATGGGAATCATTTAGCACTTCATGAAGATGAAGGTCATACAAACCGGATGCCAATATCGTTAAATAATTTAGACCACATTGTTCCCTTAAAAACAATTGATCAGAAGATTCCCAGATGGCCCATCATTTTTACTATTGCCATGATGGTGTTTTTAATTGAACGTATTTTATTTAGCTATGGAAAAGGGAAATGGGTGTAACATGATTGTTTTTAAACCAATATTGCCCTGGACAATAATCATTGTCCTATTATCTGGAATTTGTATATTGTTGGTGTTCCTGCGTGGGTATTTTGATCAGTGGCGGATTTTTGGTTATCATAGGATTACACGTGTATTGAGTGTTACGTTTTCAACATTCGCAGCAATATTTTTTATATTGGCTTCTCTGAATCCATACAGGATCAACTCCCCTGATGGCCATCATTATCATGTAGTTGTTGCCATGGACGTCTCTGCAAGTGTTTTAGGAGAGAATCAATGGAAAAAGACCTTAAGCAGGGTTGCAGAACATATCAACGATGTTGTTCGTTCAATTTCAAAGGATATTCGATCAAAAGCATATGCCAGTATCGTTAGCTTTGGAAATGGTGTTGCTGTTGTCCATAAAAAAATAAAACTAGAAAAACTCTCAGCGTCAGTTTTAACAACATCAAAAAAAGACTTGGCTCCAGGAGATGAAACGGATATTGCTGAAGGCATTAAGCGCGCCGGTCAGTTAATTGATGAATGTGGTGGTTTGGGCATGATTGTATTAATGAGTGATGGTAACCAGACAAAAGGAAATGCCCTTTTAGAAGCAAATAGATTGGCGAGAAATGGTATTCCAATTCATGTATTTCCCTTACAATGTATTAATTCAGGCATAAAAATTACATCAGCAAACCTTCCACCATATGTTAAAACTGATGGAAAAACCTTTTTACGAGGAAATATTCAAAATGGTCAATCTCAACATGTAAAGGCTCACCTCTCAATCGATGTAAACCCTGGTGTTGATACATCTTCAGGAAAATTTACCCAACACTTGACAACAAAATACAATTTGGATTTATCTGCCAATGATTGGGGGAATTTCAGGGTCCCCATTCAATTTGATGGCTATGGTCTTCAGTTTGTTGATATAAATCTTGTAACCAATGAACAAAGAAGTCATTTGAGAAGATTGTACACTCACGTAAAAAGTATTCCAAAAGTACTGGCAATTGGTGGAGACAATCGATGGGTAACTGCTTTTTCAAAAGATGTTGCAGAAATATTTCAGGTACAGCCGGATCAAATACCAGATGTGAAGTCATTATCAAAATTTGATGCCATTGTTATCAGTGAAGTAGCAGCGCATTATTTTTCGAGCCAATCTTTGAAAAATATCCGAAATGTGGTCAAAAACAATGGAACAGGCTTGATGCTGATCAATGGACAATACTACAGCAGCGATAATAACTATGAATCTCCTACAATGATAATGACCTATGAAAAGTCCGAAATAGCGAAATTACTCCCTGTTTCAAGTAAACCGCGTGCTTTTAAAAAGCAAAATCCGCCACGTTATGTCATTTTCATGATTGATGCCTCTGGTTCTATGGGTGGATGGCAACTTGAAAAGTCTAAAGAAATTGCAACATATATTGTAGAACATACGCTAAAAGAAGAAGATTTTCTTGATGTATTGGTTTTTACTACCGGGATTGATCATAAAGTGAATCAACTTAAAATGAACGCCGGTGGAAAAAAAATCGCTATTGAACGTATCAATTCTATATCAGCCGGTGGCGGGACTGACCCAACTTTAGCTTTAAAACTTATTGCTGATCGAAAAATGAATAATTGCGGCCTGGTATTTATTTCTGATGGCGAATTCAACACTGTAGCATTTCGTCCGGAATGTCGTGCCACTGTTTTTGCTGTGGGGCATGAAACAATACCTTCAAACTCTCCTTTAAAAGAGCTTGCAGATCCATTTGCAGTAAACAGATCCTTCAGTCCCTACAATATAAAAATTCCTTATTTTAATCCTGAACCAAGGAAAAGATTTTTTGAGCCAGGAATGTTCACCCCATTAAGGCTTGGTCGGCTTTCGAAGAGATTTAGTTTCCTTAAAGTTCCACCCAAAAAACTTAATGGTGCTGCTGTCACATACATAAAAGCGAACAGTCAATTAGTTGCAGTGCGTCCTAAATATACTGATCCGGTTTTAGCATATAAAGAATTTGGTCAGGGATATGTTGGCGTTTTTACATCCAAACTAACAAATGAATGGTTTAACGATCATAAAGGACAAAAAGCAATTAAATCATGGATTTCTCATACAATTTCTTATATGGCGCGAGATCGTTATGATTTCAGATTAATTGATAATGGTGACAGTATTCATCTTAAAATTTCAATTATTTCAAAAGACAATAATCCGCCTGACGTTAACCGGATGAGTGCATCATTAATGCTTGAAAATCATCAAAAAATCACCGTTCCACTCATATCGGATCCAGATATTTTCAATACCTTTGAAGGATATATTCGTATCGAACGAAAACAAGCGCCACAAAAAACAACACTTATTTTAAAAGAGTTTGGAAATAACATTGTTTCACGCCCTCAACAAATTCCATTGTTGATTCCATCAATAGGGCAAGTGGAAAAGTCACTAACGAATGAATATAATAGTTATGATATGAATAAAGCGCTTTTAAAAGCGATCTCTAAATGCACTGGCGGAGTTTATCAACCCGGTTATAACAAGGTCATATTTCAACAAAATCAATTTCAAAGCAAGGGCAAAGCGCTCTGGCCCTGGTTGATCGTTTTCGGAGCTATATTTTATCTTGCATCAATTACCAGTACAAGGATTGATCCATGAAAAATAATATTTCAAGTAATCATCATCAAAATTTATCGCAAATGCCCTTGTGTATTAATTTTTCTGAATTACCAAATTTAGAAATGGTTTCATTTTTTCAACATTTGGGTAAACAATTAATTGAGAGTATTCTTGGTGATAGAAAAATTTCATTGGAAGAATTTCTTCCATTGTCACATGTCGATATTTTAGGCAAACAGCCTGCGAAAACCATGTCAAAAGCAATGAAACGTTTATATTATTTTAGAAGGTTTAAAAGCAAACGTTTGCCAACACTTTCTGAATTAGCGACAACAAAAATTAATGCTTTTAGTGGAGATCAAAACAAATGGCAACAGAATGTTTTCAATCGATTTGCTTTAGATATGGGAGAATATCAATTTTACCAATTTCCAGAAGTTTTTCTTGCAGTCACTGCAGAAGCTGCCTGGAGAGATCCTCGTTTTCAGCATGATATTGCCAAAACCATGAGAAATTATCTTAAACATAAGTATATTTTTAAAACAGGCCATATGCCAATACCGACATTATCTCCAGAAACTTTCTGGGTATTGATTATTTTTTCGAATAGTTATCTATTGTTAACTCAAGGTTGGTTTCAAAAGATGAAATCTGGATATCGAAAAAGAAGAAGGGTTCTGGAACGACTGCAAAATAAAGGTATAGAGATTGCATTATGCCCTGGTTGGTCTCGCTTTTGGGATCAATATATTTTATCAATTGCTAATTTATGGACAGAACAACCTGTTTTATCCAGCAAGGTAGAGTCTTTATATCAGGCATTAAAGGCCTTGCCCTATATTTCTTTATTAGACGAGTCAAACATTGATGATTCATCAAAGATATCAGAAGAATCAAACAATGATGATGATGATTCATCGACGATCCCAATACTTGCTGCAAAAGATTGGGAAAACAGTCGACCAGAATGGCTTTAACTTTTACTTTGGAGGTTTACCAATGTTTTCTCCGGAATTATTAAAAAGAATTGCAACACAACATTTTAGCACATTTAAACAGCTTGAAGAAATTGAAAATATTTTAACGAGTCGTTTTGTGGGCCTGGAAAAAGCAATTAAAGCGCTCATACTTTCAATTGCCAATGGAGAACCCCTTTTATTGGTTGGTC
>Ga0272440_1000742_pt1 | contig 27548 bp, 37 predicted proteins | sample SSMMMBAug17_FD_192440 | JGI IMG/M metagenome (GOLD analysis project Ga0272440, IMG submission 192440) | Marine sediment archaeal communities from Little Sippewissett salt marsh, Falmouth, MA, United States - SSM-MMB-Aug17 | ecosystem: Environmental > Aquatic > Marine > Wetlands > Sediment ... | reverse complement strand
CGCGCTCGAGACGCACGAGCGTCACGGGCGCCCGACCTGTTCCGAATGCAGTGACCGGTTGCGCGAGCAGCGCGGTTGCAAAAAGCCTGGATACGACATGGAATGCAAACAGCCCTTCCGATTCACCTCGCCGCTGCTCTACGAGCGCGAGCGGGCCGAGGGCGTATCCGGGGACCATACCGTGCTGTACGAGTGCCCGGTTGGATATGTCCAGCGCGAGGCGCCGCACGTTTACCGTGCGATTTCCGCACATGCCTACGCGGAGAATGGCGCGCTCAACCCGCTCGAGGCGCCGGGGTGGCTACAACAGGCATTCGCCGTGATCTCGAGCGAGAAAGAGCGTCTGCGCCGCATGGCCGACGAGGAGCGCAAGGGTGCGGGCGACGCGGCTTATGGCCGGAGAGTATTGAGGGCGCAACGTGGCTGACGATGTTGTCCAAAGGATCCTGATCAAGGCAGACGGATCGCAGGCGAAGGCCGAGGCGCGGATGATCGAGGATCGATTTGCCTCGATGTTTGACAAGTCCGCGATTAAGGCAGCTGCGTTTAATCAGGCGCTTGCCCTCGGCCAAAGAGCCGTTGCAACGCTGGCGGCAGAATTGCGCAAGGGGTTTCAGGCGGCAATGGACTTTGAGCGGACCACCGCTCAGATGGTTGTCACGCTCAAGCAACTCGGCGACGTAAATGCGACATGGCTTGCCACCATGCAGCACCAGGCGGCCGAGTTGCAGCGTTTGTCTGGTGTGTCGGACGAGCAGATCCGTCGACTCCAGATCATGGCCATGAGCTCCGGCGTGGCAACGGATGAGGTAGATAAGCTAATCCGCGCCGGCCTGATGTTGGCCAATGCGTTTGACAAAGACCTGCGCACGATGGTCGAGCAGTTGATCAAGTCCAAGACTGGACTTGTAGAGGAATCACTGCGGGCCACAGGGGCGCTCGAGGGCCTGACAAAAGAGCAGTTGAAGGCCGGCAAGGCGGTTGAAACCGTCACAAAGAAACTTGGCGGACAGTTGGACGTGCTTACCAAGGGCACGGCCGGCGGGGCGATGGGGCTAAATTCTGCATGGGGGGACTTTACAGAGAGCCTGTCTGCGGCCGCCGCCAAGAGCAGCGTGGCTGAAACCGCCCTGAGCGGCGTTGCAAAGCAGCTCAGGTCGATGACCAACATCATGTACAAGGATGGCCTTCTCGCCGGCCTTGCTCAGTTGGCATCCGGTGTAAGCGGTTACCGTGGCTCTCTCGCCATGATCGCAGAAGCGCTGGGCTACGGGACCGGCGTCGCCGCCGAAGGCGGCAAGCCAGAAGCGCCGCTGGAGTCTTTTGGCGGCAAGGGCGAAGGCGCAGGCGGCGGTCGGCCCAAGTTTGTCTTGACCGAAACATTTGACTTCGGCGGCAAGGGCGGCGTCGGGGGGATGACGTTTGGCGGTGGCGGCAAGGGCGGCAAGGGGGGCGGTGGCGGCGGTGGCGTTCCGACGGTTGAGAAATACATCGGCAAGGGCGACGGCATTATTCCCGGCTGGAATATGGCCGAAGATAGTTACACCGATGACGTTGCCACCGACTGGACGGCAATGATTGCAGAGCGCCAGGCGGCAGCCGAGGCATACGCCGAAATAGAGCTCGGCATCGAGGAAAACAAGGCAGAGCGCATCCGGGCCATCGAGGCGCAGATGCTTGCTGACTTGCAGGCGGCCCGAGCCGAGGATCTGAAACTGCAGCAGCAGCAGGTCCAAGAGCACATTAACATGGGCATGCGCGTCGCCAACATGGCGCTAGGCGCGTTTAATAACCTGTTGAGCGATATTATCACCGGCTCGGATAACGCTGGCCAGAAGTTCGCGGCGGCCATGCTCAAAGGCGTTGGCCAAATGCTCCAGGGTAAGGGCATGGCGCACCTTGCCGAGGCGGCGGCCATCGCGTTTATCCCCGGGCTCCAGGGCAACGCGACGGGCTTGGCTGCGGCGGGCGCCGCAGAAATTGCGCTCGGCACGGCGCTCATGGCGGGCGGAATTGCGGCCACGCCGCAAGCGCAGACAGGGGCGCCCGGCGGCGCAGTGCCACAACCATCCGCCGGCGCCGGAGAGTTCGCCGGTGGCTACACTGGCGGCAGTGGCAGCGCAGACAAGGGCACGGGGGACAAGGTTATTAATATTCACCTCGACGGCCCGGTCTACGACGGCGCATCCGCCGGCCGCGCCATCGCCGAGAAAATCGCCGAGGCGAAAAGGCAGGGGCTGATATGAGTATCCCGCGCCCGAAAATTCTGACACGCGTGACCGTGCCGAGCGGTGGCTGGACGTGGGATATCGATGTCAGCGATGTCGCGCAGTACGACACCAATCTAACGAGTACGGTCGCTGCCGGCGATTATTACATCAGTGGCGATAATCAGAGCGACGATCTGCTGTTCGCTCTGACGACGAGCATCAAGGCAGACATCGTGGCCAACGGGCTATCCGGCACAGCTATGATCTGGATCGACCCGGACACGCACAAGGCATCCATTCAGGTCTACGGCACTGATTTCGTCGACGCCACCGGGGACAACGATGTCCGAATCAACTTCTCTTCGTGGTCGGCTGGCCTGTGTGCAGCGCTGGGTTACGACACATCGGACGTAGCGAAAACCACAGAGGACAACCCGACATTCGAGGCCGACTGGCATCACGGCTATGGATGGTATGCCGACGAGGACGGGCAGGGCGACATCATGCCCGTGGATCGTTCGATGGCGTACAGCATTCAGGGCAAATCAATCAGCGGCAAGGTCAAGACGCAATTCTTTGGCGAGTCATTCGCGAGCGAGCTCAGGCTTGAGTTTCTCGAGCGAAACTCTTCCGGGCGCACGAAGGTGTTTAGCAACGGTGTCGGGTACGGCACGGCGTCGGTGTGGCCATATAATCGCAACGAGCCACTAGAGTGCTGGTGGGAAGAGGCACGCAAGGGCATCGAATTCCGTGTTTACCGGGACGGGTACATCAACACATCGCGTGCGGCAAGCACAGGGACGTCAACGGCGGCCTCCGTGACGACGATTACGGACGCAGGGAAAAGCTGGAGCACGGACCCGAGCCGATGGGTTGGGTGCATCAAATACAGCCCGGTGTTTATTGAGAATCCTCAATCGTTTTACATCTCGGCCAACACGGCAACGCAACTGACTGTGCCAAATGCCCACCCGTCCGGCATTGACGCCGATGGCGGCGCGCTCGGCCTGGGTGGTCAGACGTACTACATTTTTGACCACCCGTACCAGACTTACGTGGTCGACCTCAAAGAGATGAGCGAGTTTGCCCCGCGCGAGCATGCCGCTATCGATCGCTGGAACATCACGATCCCGCTTCTGAGGTACGTATGACCGTTGCCGCCGAGCTTGCCAAGCGGAGCCAGCAGCTCGAGTACTTCGTCACCATCGAGGGCGTTGGATGGCCGGCTAACGGGCTGACGGATCTGTCTGGTGGGTTTGACGGCGATATCTTTACGACCAACGATCTCAACGGCGACCTGGATGCGCAACTGCAGGGGACGGCGCTGACGGTCCATGACGGGCTCGAGCTCCCCGGCTCGGTGTCGGAATCCATCGATCCGCGCAACGCGAGCTATTCGCCGTCGGGCATCTCGTTCACGATCATCGATCACGACGACTATCTGCGCGATGCCATTACGCCGCGCAGAGCGGGATCCTACACAACGCTACTGGCCACGCATCCGTTGACGTGGCAGGACTCCACGCCCTGGCTGACGGACGGGTCTGCGTTCTCCACGGGGCAACTCGTTTGGGTCGGCGGGCGCGAGCTCATCAAGCTGGGCACCAAGACACTTGTTGCCGGTGTGCAGTATCGCTATCCGAATAGTAAGCGCGGCTGGCTCGGCACACAGCGCGGCTCGTCGCTGCGCCGGCCGGAGGATTACTGTCTTGGCCACTGGCCCGAGGGCACGACAGTCTACAGCGTGCCGTGGTGGTGGTTTAACCGCCAGGTGGCCGTATGGGCACATGTGCCGGGCGAGGCGGCGGCCAACTGTCAATGCGTGTGGTACGGCCGGTTGCGGCCCATCAAGAATCCGTTGGCGGGGATTGAGTATCAGTTCAGCGCCACGGGGGATTTCATCTCCACCGTAGCGCGCATCAGGCGCGCCATTGACTGGAAGGTGCAGAGCAACAAGCTGAGCTCTGGGTTTGGCCCGCTCCAAAAAGAGAATTTCCTCTATGCGTGCTCGCAAGGCGCCAAGCGGATCATGGAGTTTGGACGCCCCGACGGCGCGCGTTACGGCGCCGACGGCACAGGACTCTACGAGCTCCATGCCGCGTATCAATATCGCAACGTGCCTGGCGGGCTCGCGGGAATGGTCACCCAGCGCGACGCCGGCACGGTCCAAGCGCGAGACATCACGAGCGGCGGGCGCACGGAGTCGGATATCCTCTACAGCTATGTATGGGCCGATGACTCCGCGTGGTTGATGCATTCGCGAATGACGGCCATGGGGAGCACCAACCCATGGATCGTTAAGGCGGGCATTATCGCACAAGCAGGCAAGAGCCGGGTCGGCACCGAGCGGATCACGGACGCGGGCACTTTCGCCGGCAGCCAGGGAATGGAGTTTGATATCGCTCCCAACACGGCGGCGCGCTTCCTGCTCGACAATTTGCAGACTGAGAAGTACCGCGGGCGATTCAATCTGTGGGGGTCGGCCAACGGCGAGGTACGACACACAAAGCATCCGATCGACGTGGCGCTGATGTTTATGCTGTCGACGGATCGCGAGCTCTACCTTGCAGACACGGCGGCTGGCTCCACGGCAACCGGCATCAACTTCACGACCAACGCTGACGACGACGCGTTAATCGGCAAGGCGCTGTTTTGCCTCGAGGGCAACGGCGGCGTCGGGACGGCCCCCGAGATGGAGGCTTGCCCGATTACCGATAACGACGCCACCAGCGTTACTCTGGAGGGTGGCTTTTCGGCGGCCCCGAATGCCGCGATTGAGGTCCAGGTTCGCAACTCCATCTATGACGTGCTGCCTCTCGGCTGGGGGATGGGCATTGATTGCAATCTGGTGGACGTGGAGTCATTCGAGCAAATCCGAGACGAGCACATCCCTGATATGGCCCTCGGCGAATTCATCCTCGGTGTCGAGGATGAGATCGACCTGTGGGCGCTGATTAACGACTACATCTTCAAGCCGTATGGAGTGCTCGTTTATTTCGACTACGGCACTCGTAAGATCACGGCGAAATACCTGGGTGTGACGCCGACGGACGGCGTGTTTGATGATTTCGTTGCGGTCAACCGCGCGCACATCTACGACCCTGGCACAGTAACGCATGTGTTTGCCAACCCGGTGAGCAGCGTCCGCTTGACAGTTCGCTCGGTGAGGCGGCGGGTTGTGGACGCCGCGCCGGCAGCAGAGCACCTGCAGGATGTCGGTAGCGGGTTCCAATCCAACGCGGTCACGAGACGACGCGCCGCTGTCGACGGCGGCGAAACCACAACCGTGATCATCAAGTCAGATGAACTCAACGCGTCGTTTGGCGAGCACCACTTGGACTCGGTTGAAATCGACGCCATGCTAAACACTGCCGACGAATTCAGCTCGCTCGCTGGGCGATTGTGCGGCATGGTTGGCGAATACTCGGTGCCGCCGCCGGTTTGGGAAACCGAGCTTGACATTGAGCTCTATCAGGATCTGAAGTGCGGCACGTATTGTTTGATCAACTGGAACGAGACCGGGATCGCAGCGCCGGCCAATCCGTTTACCGGCAACCGCGGATGGACGGACATCGTTGGCCGCGTCATCTCAAGGAACTATCCGCTCGACTCGTCGCCGTCGTTCAGGTGTACCATCGAGTTGTTGACTGCCAACCTAACGGCGCGCATTACGCCGGCCGTGGTGGTTACGGCCAAGGGATCAGACGGGCTCGGCGCCTATTTCGAGTGCGCCACGGCTGCCGCCTCGCAAAACTACGTGGCCGACCCGGACAATGATAAAGACTGGTACAAGTTTGCGGTCGGCGACGAGATTGATCACCGTACAAGCGGCGGGGGCACGGCGCGGGGTTATGCGGCCAGGTCGATTACTGGATTTGGGACAACCAAAGTTTCTGATCCGACTGCCGCCGTCGGCTCCCCGATGCGCATCTATCTCAATGGCGCTATCGGCTCGGCCGTGGCGGCTGGCGATTACATCACGCTGACATCGTGGCCCGCGTCGGTGAGCTCGCGCCGCTCGCGTTACGCAAGCTACGCGGACTCGGCCGAAACCCTGGGCGCCGACGGCGACCCGGCAAGGGTGTACGCATGAGAGTGAAAAAACAGACCATCCCGTCGGCGTTTGTGAAAACGGATGACACCATCACGGATCCCGATGAATGCGTCAATGTCCACGATCTGCACACGTTCCGGCAGAATCACAATATCCTCGTGGCGCAGCGTATTCGTAAAGACCTGATGGCACAGGCGTCGACTCTATCCTACCTGGAGGCCGTGCCACCGTCGGCAAACGGGAATCTGTTTTACACGCGTCACTACCCGGACGGGATGCCCTACGCGCGTGTGATGTCCGTTCCGCTTTATCTGACGCAGATGACCAAGGAGATCCGTTTCTGGATCGTGGGGTGCAAGTGGGTTTTGCATTACACGTCAGAGATGGATGACGATCCGTTGCTCTATGTGACGCTCCGCGAGCCGCAGCTTGATTTCATGTACGACGACATCGAGCGCAACACAATCACCGTCACGGCGGCGGTAAGCACGCCAACACACTACTACGTTGACGTCGCCGTCCCCCCGCGGGCAGGCGAGGACAACAACCATTTTGGACGTCTGCCGTATATCCTCGACGTCCACGCGCGCGAATACGTGGACGACACCCGGGTACAGTTTGGACCACACACGGTCACGGACGTGGGACCAAACTGGTATCAGGCATCGAGCGCGACAGGAACCGGCGGTAACTGCGTCTATTCCAGTAACACTCTGATTGAGCCCAGGCTTATTGTTAACACGGTTTCACTCGGTGGCGGTGTCTACAAGTATTACATGGACGCCGACTGGAATATCCCGCCGATCCCGGGCACCGACACGATTAGCGGCAGACAGGTCCAGGCGATCCAGTTGATGAGTTGGGGCGTCCAGGAACTCGCAATTACGTCATTCGGATTGGGGTTGCCGCTATGACCAAACGCACCCCTGGCTCGAAACTGATGCCGCTTTCCGACCGGACGGGCGAGCCCGACTCTCCGCTTGGTGCTGACATGCTCGATCGGTATCGGTCGATGACAGACGCCCTGATTTACAAGATGGCGCTGGCCACCCGCTCGTGGGTGTGGCCGTCGTATCCGCTCATTTCTATGACGTATCAATCAGCGCCGCGAGCTCAGATATCCGCCGTGCAGACGTGGACAAAGTTCCAGTTTCCAAGCAATGGCGCCGACATGGATTTTGGCATGCCTTGGAGATTCACGGAGGGCGCCGAGAAAATCCTACTTTACATCGGGCTAGTCTCGCATAGCCAAGTCGCGCTGCGATGCCGTGTTGATACTCAATCGCTGGTTGACGCTGCGGCCACGGCCACGGGCGAGGTGTCTATGCCTCGGATCCGGCCCAATCATCCGCCAGAAATGTTGGGATGGGAACAGATGGACTGCTACGGCCACGGCACATGGGGATTCGGCACGTGGTACGCATGGGTCACGCCAACCGTGCCGGCCAACCGCCGGATCAAACTGGTGCCGTATGTCTACGCGCCGGATGATAACCCGGTTTTTCGCATTGGCGGGAAAATCGAAGTCAACATGGTGACAATGGTGGCGATGGACGTGCCGTCACGCAATGACCTGGGGTGGTGAGTGTGGACGCGCAGAGAATTCATCGAGGCGCTAGCGGCATCGCTGGCATGGGGATGTGGTGACATGGCAGCTAGATCGCCGAGCTCATTTAGCACAACCGAGCCAGACTTTCGGCCCCGCGAGCCAGTGCTAGCCTCTGACGCCGACAACCTATTCAACGACCAGCAATTCATTCTCGATAAAAACGAGCCGGTCATTCTCGATAATTTTATGGAGATGACGATTGACGAGGACGCAAGCTGGGAAACGCTGAAGGTCTACTGGACGCGAGCGCCCAACATGGCAGGCACGGCCGCCACTATCGACGCCGAATGCTCGCTGTTGTGCTGGAGTGACCATGCCACGGACTTTGACATCGGCGTCTATCACAACGGCACGGCCACGAGGCACACGCTGACCATATCGGCAAATCACACGAGCAGGATCTGGCGCGGCTGGTTTGACGTTACGCTCTACGGAGATGGCTCCGAGAACGAGCTGTTTATCCAACTCAACAACAACAACTCGCCGACGCCAAATCCCAGGCTCTACCTGGCCGGCGTGGCTCTGTTCACGAATTACTGATGAAGCACTTCACTCAGGCCGTCAAGGACATCGCGCTCGGCGCATACGCGCTGGTATGGCTGTTCGTGTTTGTCCTGGTCTGGGTCTACTGCTCGAGGGATCGCGATGCTTCGCCATGTCGCTAATGTGATCCGCAAGTGCGGCGAGCCGCATCCCGGCGAGCGGGACATCTCCGAGTTGCGCTATATCGTGATCCACCGATTCGGCTCGCATGAGCTCGGCTGGTACGACGAGCACGGCATCACAAACACGGCCGAGGGCGTGGCGAAATTCTACCAGCAAAATCCCGAGGCGTGCGCGGCCACCGGCGGCCAGATGCCCTATGCGTTTGTAATCGGGATGTTTGGCTCAGCGTGGCAGGCGCGGCACATAACGGACGTGTCGCCCCACGCTCGGCGATTCAATCAGACGGGGATCGGCATCGCGTTCCTGGGCGACTTTCGCATGCTGCCGCCACCGCGCGAGCAGTGGAACATGGGCGTGGACCTGTGCGCCGCACTGCTGCGCATGTGGCCCCACCTCCAGATCGTGGGCCACACCAATCTAGGCAAACACGCGACAAGCACGCCGGGCAAGCAGTGTCCGGGCAGGCTGTTTGAGGTGACCGATTTTGCGGCAGAGGTGCAATCAGTCAACGAGTCGGCGGCGGGGATGGAGCTCATCTCGATGGGAGTGCAACTATGACAGAGGCGGTAACCGGAAAGAGACTCGGGCGCAAGCAGATCATTGCCATCATTAGCGCAGCTGTGCCCTACGCCATGAATTACGCGCTGGTCTGGGCTGGCAAGCTCGAGGGCGGCGCGTTTTGGAGCGGCACGGTTCCCTATGTGACGTTGTTTCTCGGGGTGGTCCTCGGCGGCGCGGCATTGGCCGACAAGTTCCGCCAGCCCAGCGACCCGGGCAACCCGGTGCCCCGTGGCTGAGATCATCGGCTGGCTCGTGGCCGGCGCAGCCGCGATCATTGCCGCGCTATTCGGCGGCGCATGGATCCATGAGCGCAAACAAAAAGCGCGGGTGGGAGCGGACTATACCGACCTGACCAAGCAGTCGATCAAGCAAAAGTTAAAAATACGTGAGCTCGTGATCCGGGCCGAAGAGCAGGCGCGCATCCGAGACGCATCCAGGCAGGGGATTGAGGACATGGCCGATGACGCCCGTGACGGTGATAGTTGCGCTGACGCTTTCGCTCGACGTATCCGCGGAGACTCCGGCGGCGGAGAAGGATCCTCCGACTGAGACGGAGGTTATCGAGCAGGTCCTCTCGTCGTATCGAGCCGAGCCGTACCTCGAAGATATGCGCCTGGCCCCGCCGGTTTTTCGTTGGCCGGCCAATCTCCCCGAGCCATTTACTTACTCACTGGACGACGGCTCGACCGGTACCGCGTTCCCGGCGCCGACTGACACAGCGCTAGACCTGTACGGGCTGTGGTGTGACTACATCCCCGACGAGTGTCAACGTCGGATTGACGCTGCCTATGCGCAATACGACGCGCTCGAGACCGAGTTAGAGGGCGCGTTTGGGTACGCCCCGCCGGAGGTGCTCGACGGCTGGTCAACGTGGGAGGTGGCCCTACTGGTGACCGGCGCCGCGGTGCTCGCCGTGGGTACCGGGTTTGGTCTGGGCTACATCGCGGGGGTGGCCAGATGAGCGGCGCCACAGCAAAGCCCAACGGCAAGCATCTGGTGTTGGTGTTGTCCGATTTGCACTTCGGCAAGGGACAGGAAGGCAACGGCCGGCTCGAGGCATACGACCTCGAGATCGCCGACGAACGAGTGCGCGGTATCCCAACGCAATTGCGCGGCCACGACGCGCCCGCCTCGCTGACCGTGCTACTGGTCGGCGACCTGGCGGACGGCTCGGGGATCTACCCGTACCAGGACACCATGACCGACGACGCCAACCCGCTTCGGCAGGTGGCCGTGTGCATTGGGGCGCTCTGGCACATGCTCTGCGGGCTGGCCGAGATGTGGCCGGATACAAAGATATTCGTGCGCAGCGTTCGCGGCAACCACGGACGGCTGCACCCGTCGTCGCACCCACAGGCCAATTGGGACAATCAGATCGTGTTTCGGTTGGCCGAGCTCGCGATGTCCCAGCCGCAGATCGACGTGGTGCCGCACTACGGGTTATCCTACGTGACGCCGGTCGGTAGTATACGCATTGCGATGATCCACAAAGCCGAGAAGCACGCGACAAGCGGGCCGATGATCAAGCGGGTCAAGCGCCGACTTCGCCACTACAAGGCGGACATCTTAATCAGCGCACATTGGCACACCGGCCAGGCATTCGCGCCAGACGAAACCGCGCAATACTACTGCAACGATGGCCCCCTGTTGTACGTGCTCAACGGGTCGCTGTGCGGGCCAGATGAGTACAGCGAGCAGATGGGGCTGTTTGACGGCCCCCGGCAGGCGTTGATTACAGTTCCGCAGCTCGGGCCGGTTGGCTACGATGCGGTTGAGTGGCTGGAGTGGTAACATGGCACGACGCAAGCGCAGGCAGAGTGTGCTACCCAAGAGTGTGACTATCGGCGGCCATGTCATCCGCATCGAGACGGACGACGGGTTAGGCGAGCGCGCCGGATGCTATGGCCAATATCACGATTCACGCAACCTGATTGTGGTTGATTCGAGGTTCGCGGACTCACTCCAGTCCGAGACGCTGCTGCACGAGATCGTCGAGGCCATCAACGCCAAGGCAGAGCTCCGGCTCAGGCACTACCAAATCCAAACGCTGGCGCTGCTGCTGCACCAGGCGCTGACTACGGCGCAGTAAACGAATGCTTTGTGCGCGAGTGGCGAAGTAACGGATCGTTTACCTGGAATTATCGCAAAGCGCTATTTGCGGGCCAACTTCGCCCGGTACTTCCGCATGGCCACCCGCGCCGCCGCCTGGCATTCTCGGCACCGACATCCCCGGTTGTAGCCCGTGCGGGTGCCGCCGTGGGGGCGGCCGCGCTGGAGATGGGTGGCGGACCACCGGGCAGAGCTGCACCGGTCACACAGCGGCTCGAGCTCGCGCCACGCTAGGACCCAGCGCCACCGGGCGCGCTGGACCCAATCCGTGACGCCACGGCCGCCGGGTCGCGTCCAGATGTGCTTGGCCGGAGCACCGCACCGGCAGTCACCAAGGATATGCAGGAGCTCGGCTCGGCGCTTGCGGTAGGTGCGGGGGGTGAGGGGCATTGACGCGTTATCGACTTACTGCACAACCGTGCAGCGCCCGGAGTGCTCGTCTGCGAGCATCTATTGCCATCTGTTGACACGCCCAAAACCGCCACCAGCCGACCCAAGTCCGCGAAACCGCACCGCAATCGGTTGACTTGCACTTCAATGCCACATAGTAAAGGGGCGGCTGTATGGCTTTGTTTTGGCTTGCGAAATTGGGGGTGGGTAGGGGCATTGACTCAGGGTTGACGGGGCGGGTATCTGCGGTTCCACTCGCGCATCGCCTCGGCGATGGTGCGTCCGCACGCGATGGTCTCATAGTTGATTGGATGATTTTCGCAAACAATAGAGATTGTCGGATCTTTGCCACTCGGCCAAAAAACCTGCGGGTGCTCGCCACAGTACGGACAAACCACGTTTAGGTATGGAATTTCGGCCTTCACCGGCTACCCCTCCAGTCTCGCCACCGCAGCCGCCAAATGATCCGGCGCGAGGTGGGCATAGATTTGTGTGGTCGACACGTCCCGGTGCCCGAGTAACGCGGCTATGTCGTAGAGCGTCACGCCGGCCATCGCGAGGTGCGAGGCGAACGTGTGCCGCAACGTGTGCCAGCCGATCTCCCGCAGGCCGGCCCGACGGCATGCACGGCAGAGCAGGTCTCGAGCTGCCGAATGGTCCAGTGGCCGCCCGGTGCGGGTCGGCCAGACATAGGGCGTATCAATCCGGCGCACTGCCATCTCGAGAGCTCGGCGCGCCTCGCCGTTGAGCGCCACATCGCGCGGCCCTGTCTTGGGCGCCTGGATGTGGCGGCGCCACTGTGCCTGGCGCACGAGCACGCAATGCGGCGTGATGTGTTGCCACTCCAGGGCTTCGAGCTCGCCGAGCCGCAGCCCGGTGTGCGCGGCAAAGAGAATCATCGAAGCGTTACGCGGGGAGCCGGCGGCGTCCACCAGGGCAGCGAGCTCGGCGGATGTCAGATAATCCACTTTTTTGACCTGCCGGTCCCGGAGTAACCCGACCTCGGGGCGCGACGCTAGCAGCCCATGATCGACCGCGGCGCCTAGCACCACGGCGAGCACGATCAAGATGTTGTTGATCGTCTTGGTCGCCAGCCCTTTGCCTTCAAGGTTGGCGCGCAGCTTGGCGATGGCCCGCATGTCGATAGCGCCCAGGTCGTGGCGGCCGAGGAATGGCACCAGATGCGTCCGGTTGACCTGCTCATAGTTTGTCAGCGTCGAGGGCTTGTACTCGCGCGGACTCAGCGTCTCAAGCCAGTCCGCGACGAATCGGGCATAAGTACGGTTACGTTTTGACTTGTGCCACAGCCCGCGGGCCACGGACTCCCGGACTTGCGCGCAGTAGTCCTCGGCGCCGTCGCGTGTGTTGACCGGCGAGTCGAGCCGGATCCTTTCCTTGCGTCCGGTCGGGTGGCGCACCGTCGTGTCTATCACCCATCGCGCGCGCTGCTCGTCGTAGCGTATCCCCATGGCCAGGACCTCCTGACACATACGGATAGCGTCTGCGCGTGCGAATGCCAACCGGCCGTTGACCGGCCTCGGCAGCGGTGTTAGCAGGCCATCCCGCACCCATCGGCGGATGGTCTGCACGCTAACACCACGCCGGTTAGCGAGCGCCTGGGCGGTTAAGGTCATTCGGGGTCCTCTCCACGCAGGGCGGCGCGGAGAACGGCGTTGTCCAGCGCCAACTGCTTGTAGTCATCACTCAGCAGTTCGTAGTCCATACGTGCCTGGCGCAGGTCGGCGTTGATTATCTCTGCGAGGGCGTCCAACCCGTCCTTGCCCCAACCACCGTTTGGCATTTGGTCAGACCGGCATGGGTCTGTTTCAATCACCACCCCATGACCGCCAACCATGAGCGCCCACCGACCGCAGTGTAGCTCGACGGTCGCGGTCACCGGCTCGCTCTGCTCCTCGGGCAATGCACACCCGCAGCAGCACACGTAACTGTCTCCGCCCTCGACGCCCGCACCACAATCCGGGCAATACCACTTGCGCACCGGCTCGCTCGGCTCGGAGGTGCCCCCGGCCGACTCCTGGCCAACGCCAGTGTTGCCGACCGGGGGCTGGTTGGAGTCGGAAGGTGTTTTCCCCTCGGATGCGCGACCACTCTCATCGCTTCTTTGGGCGCAAGGGTGGAACGTGACGCCCCCCGACTCCTTAGACCCGGACGCGCCCCGGGCCAAACTCGCACGCAACTCACGGATCGCCTCGTCCGCACCACCGACAAACGCATCGGCGCCAAAGTAGTCGGACGCAACGCTATCCGCCGACTCGCCGGCGCATAGGCGCTCGACGATTGCCACGGCCACGGCGTAATGGATCGACTCGGCTAGCTGGTCCGCCATTGCGCCCGCCCGCTCATCGGCGGCGAGCAGCAGGGAGTGCAACTCCAGATCGCGGCGGCCTCTCATGACAACAACTCCTCGAGATAAACACCGTGGCGCTCCATAATCTCGTGTAAGACATCCCTGGCGCACTGATACCCTGCCCGCCGCTCAACGACGCCGGTCTCACGGCGCACCTCTGCCCGCAGCCACTGGTCTAGATCCCACAAGCACAGCGCGAGCTCGGTTGCCTTGGTGCACCGCATATGTGCCTCGCGGTCTGCGGGCTGGTCCAGGTCGAATGTCAACTCGGCTTTCATGGCTACGCCCCCCAAGTGCCGCCGCCGCCCGGCAGGGGGGACCGGACGACGGCGGCGGGGGACTCCCGGAGGAGTCGATCTTAGAACGGCACCTCGGAGTTGCCGGCGGCCTCGACGTGCGCCGGCTGGCCGGCTGGATTCCGCGCGTCTGGCCCGTTGTTCGCTGACGCCGCCGAGTAAAACTTGACCTGGAGATAGCCGCGATCGCCCATCTCGAAATCGGCGGTGCCCTGCTTGCCCACGAATTGCTCCGGCTTCCAGCCGCCCGGCGGCGGGCTGGTGAAGTCGAAGCCGAAGGCCTCGCAGAACTGCTCGAACTTCCACAACGCGTTGGGCGTGTTGACCATGTTGTCGAAAACCCGGATGTCCCTGTCCGGGAACGCGCCGACCATCAGCTCGACCTTCCACCCGGAGTTGCCGGAGCGGAAAACCGTCTCGGTGATCTGGTCCACGACGAACGGATACACGCCCGGCTCGGCGCGGCCGCCGCCCTCACTCTCGGTCTTGTCTTGCGGGTTGTAGTCGAATGACATTGCTATGCCTCCTGCGCGTTGTTCGCGCTGTTGTTTCGCTGCGTGATGAGCCACCCGATCAGGGCGTTGAGATTCTGCTTGCCAATCTCCCGGAGTTTCGGCGCCGTGATCTTGCCACCGAGGCGGGCCTTGACCTTGCCCACGATGTCGTCGGGCACGCGCTCGATCTCGGCCAGCGCCTGGGCCACGAGGTCGCCGATGTGGTCGGCGCTCAACTGTTTCTCGTACTCGGCCCAGTCGAGCAGGATGCGCTCGGGCATCTCGTAACCGGCGCGGCAGCCGGCATCGAGGCCGGGCGAGCCCTCGAATACGATCTCCCTGGCGGCGCCGATGGCCGATGCCTTGGCGCGCTGCTCGCCCTCGCGGATCGATGCCCGGAATTCCCGCGTGGCCCATCCGATCTGATCGGCCCAGCCCGCGATGAGCGCCCAGGTGTTCTTGTTCAAGTCGCCACCAAACTTCACAAAGTCGGCGCCCAAAGCGTTGGCGGTCTTGTGCAGCCCGACGTGGCACAGCAGGATGATGCCCATGCCGCGCTTCTGTTGCATGGTATCCATGAGTCCGAGCAGCTGGCGGAACTCCTGTGCAGTCGCCTTGTCGCCTTTTCCGTATGCGTTGTAACCCTCTTTGCCCTTGCTCGAGAGCCAGCGGCCATCGAAGTCGCGATCGCAGACGTGCTGCGAGCACAAGGCCTCGATGGCGTTGGCCGTGTCGAACGCCGCCCATTCGTAGGAGTGATCTTCCGTGGCGATGGCGCGGGCCGCCTCAAGCGTCTCCCGCCACGTCGAGACGCGAAGCTGTGGCACATCAAGGCCAAGTGCGCCGTCTTCTGCCATCACCATGGCCACGGCTGGCGCGCTTGACGCGAACGTACTTTTCCCCGCTTTGGGGTCACCCATGAGTACGAGCCGCGGCGGTGGCTTGTCTGGTATCACGAACCTGCTGAGAATAGAGCTCATGTCAATCTCCCGTGTTTTTGGCGAGCTCACCAGTTACATGCTTCCATTTCTTACCGTTATGAATGAGCGCAATGGTCGAGCGATGAACGCCAAACCGTTGCGCCAGATCGCATTGGCGCAAACCGTCGGGGTTTGCGAATATCTCGCGGACCATCTCGGCGGTGAGGCGCGCGGCTGGGTTCATTTCTCCGCGCGGCGCTGTGCCATGCGCATTGCGATGGCCGTGGTTCTCCTTGCACGTGCACCACTTCAGGTTGCCGAAGTAATTGTTCGCTGGGTTGCCGTCGAGGTGTGCAGCCTGTGCCTTGGCGAACGGCGGTTGGCAGGAGAAGACTGATAACACCAGGCGGTGGACCAGGAGTCGCTTCACAGTGCCGCCAATCGTCAGCGAGACGCGCAGATGCCCTCGGGTGCCTGAGTCGTATTTGAGCAGGCGCGGCCTCGCCAAGCGCCCACGGTGCCTGTCGGAGTACGACCGGACCCGCCCGTGCGTAGACACATCATAGAGTCCGTCGGTTCCTGGTATCGTGGCCCACGTCTCAATCATCACGCCCCCAGCCCCGGAATGGGCTCCTGCCAAATTTCCGCTTTCAGCTCGGGGTGTGGCGTCTCCAGACGCTCAAACCGCTCCGAGTCCAGTTGCTCGACGCCCGCGCACACGCCGAGGTAAGGGCACGTCCCGTAACGCGACTGACACAGGGCGTCGTTGCGCGGATAGGTGCCGTCATAGTCCTGGATCTCCCGACACCGCTCGATGAGATCGGCCAGCAGTTCGGCGTGTTGCGATGGCGTCCGATGCACCTCGCGACGCACGAGATACCGATCCGGGTCGCTGACCATCTCATTATAGAGGCGATCCTCGAATTCCTCGACGGACTCGAGCGCGGCCATGCGGCGCTGCGCGTATTCGTCGTCCGACTCGCTCTTGCGCCGCACGATGCGGACGGCCTTGCCCTTGGCGTCGCGGCGATTACCCATTTTGCTCGATGGCTTGCGTATGACGTCCCAGATCACGCGCGGCATCTCGCCATATTGGCGAGCCACCGCCTCGCAATAGCCGGTGATCTGGGTGTCGAGCGCCAGGCGCCCCCAGAAATCCTCACCGACGTTGCTGACCTCCTCGCTGGTGGTCTTGTGGTCCCAGAGATACAGAGCACCACCGTTGGCGACGTGGCGCCCGAGGAAGTCTCGCCGGCCGCCGAAACGGATGCCATCGGCGACGTGGCGCCCGAGGAAGTCTCGCCGGCCGCCGAAACGGATGCCATCGGCGACGTGGCGCCCGAGGAAGTCTCGCCGGCCGCCGAAACGGATGCCATCGGCGAGCTCGACGTCAAAGTTAGTCTCGTTCTCGAGCACTTCCCAGTCGTCGCGAGTGTCCGCCCATCGGTGGTAATACGCGCGCAGCATGGCGCGGACCCGGGCGAGCTCCTGCGGGCCATCGGGCGTGTCCCAGTAGTCGCCTTGGCAGTACATGTTGAGATCGGCGATGGTGGCGGCGAGCGTCGAGCCGAGCTTGTACGACTCGAGTCCCCTGTGCACGGCGTCGCCGACCATGAGCGCCTTGCCCTTGATCGCGGGGCGAACGAGGTCGATGTACTTGTAGCGATAGCGCCGTTTACAGCCCCATTCCCTGACGGCTGATGTGGTGTGCAGGATCATTCGTTGTCCCATCGTTAAAACCAAAGCGGGAATTGCCACCCGTGTGGAAATTGCCCCGGCCCGTCGTCTGGGGTGGCTGGCCCCATCGGGGCCGGGGCGTCAGCGTCCGGCGAGTGGCTAAGATCGGCTGTTGCATCGGAGCTCGCCGGCGCTGTCCCCGGTTCCGCCGGGTCGGTGCGCCCACCACGGGCGCGCGAATTGGCCGAGGAGGCGGGAGCCGGCTCACGCGCGCGCACGGGTGCACCGGACTGCTCCTCCTCGGCCGCCATGACGCCCGGGGGCAAAGCACCGGGCGAGTGGCTGCACAGTTTCTCGCGAGCTGCCATGACGCGCTCGCGATAGGCGCGCTCCTCCTCGGCGTCTTGGCGCCGGCATTCGGCGTCAAAGCACGGGTCGCACATCGGCACGCCGAGGTAGATAATGGCGGCCGGCCTCGAGGGATGACGGTAACAAGAATCAAACGACATGCTTCCACGCCTTGCGATTGCAGATGCGCGACACTTGGCCGTGATCTACGCCAAACATGTTTCCGATTTGTTTGACGGCCATTCCAGCCGCCCGAAGACGCCGAATTTCGCGCACCGATTCCGGGTCCAGGGTTTTGCGGCCAAAAATATAAGCGGTACCGTGGATGTGGCGATCGGCCGCGTTTTCTTTTGGCGTAGCCCAGCGCAGGTTTTTAACGTGATTGTTGCTTGTGTCGCCGTCGTTGTGGGCCACTTGATACCGGGCCGGGTCGTCTGGCTCGCCGAGAAACGCCTCGGCAACCAGGCGGTGCACCATGACCCGCCACCCGTCTAGGGTTACCCTGTGATATCCGCGCACGTATTCGATCTTCGGAAACATCGGGGCCGGGCGAGCGCCGGTTTCTGGATTGATTCCGGTGCGGACACGGCCCAGCGACGAAACCTGCCACTTCCCCAGCACGCCAGGGATGTCGCGCCACTCCTCCACCATGAGGCCTTCGTCCCAACACGGATCGCGCGCCCACGGGAATCTCATCATGGCCACACCCCGGCGAGCATCGTCAGAACAAACACGAGCGCCGCGAGCATCAGCGCCCAATCGGCGCGGCCCTCGCGGCATTGCTGGCGGTCGAATTGGCGGCGGTTGTAGGCGCGTTGGGCCTCTTGGATGGGGTCACGGGTCCTCACTGGAGCACCCCGCGATCGATTTCGCGCATAAGCTCGTCGAGCAGCGCGATCCCAAACCAGCCCTCTGATTTCAGGCGGGCCGTAATGCGCTTGGCCGCGGCATCGCCGATGCGCTCAATTTTCCGAGCGAGCCGGCAATCCCATCCAAGGGCCTCGAGTCGATCCAGATCCGTCTGCGGGTTGGACTTCTTCATCGCCGCACCCCACACTCCGGCTCGGCGTCGCCGTAGCATCCATCGCAGTCCTCGCAGAGCCCGGACACCATCGCGTCCATGTAGTCATCGGCGCGCTGCGTCTCGAGCCCGGCCAACGTCTCAGCGGCGATGCACCGCTCCCGCCAGCGTCGGGCGGCGGCTACCGCCTCGTCGCGCTGCTGCACCAACTGCCGGGCGTCATCGAGCAGCACGGTCGCGATGTTACGCGCGCGTTCGTCGGCCACCTCGGCCGTGAGCTCCAGTCCGGCGCGCCGGAGCAACATAGCCCGGATGGTTCCGACGAGTAGATCTGCATTGCATGTGAGCGGCCCGTGGGCCAAAGAGTCTGTCATGTAGAAACCCCCTGTGCGTGACGTGTACCATTATCGCACCGGCCCGCCGCGTGTCAACAAAAAATAGCACCTGCAACAGCCGACATCCGATATAATGGTGTGCGAAAAACAATTGACTTTGGCTATGGCATATGCAACGGTCCCTGGCTCTAATACAATGAAAAACCCGCTTCAATCTTATCTCGCTCGGCGCGGTATTTCGCGCGCTGAGTTCACACGAATGATCTCCGGCCATGTCGGCTGGCCCGTGGCGCGATCTCAAGTGACGCGCTGGGCGTCGGGTGAAACCACGCCGGGGCGGCTCTGGCGGCAGGCCATTGCACAAGCCACTAACGGCGAGGTCCCTGCCGATGTCTGGTGACAACGCGCACGACTGCCCCATTGCCCGTCAACTCTCCCAATGGCTCGCCGACCACATCGAGGAGCCGGTTGCCGCTTACGAGATGGCCGCCGCCGTGCTCGAGATGGCAGGCAACGAGCTAGCGCAGGAGGGCCACGAGTCCGGCGCCGCAGAGCTGTGGGCGATGGCGGATGATTTGCGGATGATTCAGGCCGGCGCGGATGGGGCGAATTGATGCAGGCCGTTTTAATCGTCGCAGTCTGGTTCGTGGTGGTGTGGGCTCTGTGGGCGGTGTGTCGATGGCAGTAGGAGAAAAAATGAAATTTCACCCAGTTGCGGAAATTTTCCCCATGATGTCCAACAGCGAGCTAGCGCAGCTGGCCGCCGACATCGAGACCAATGGCCTACGAGAGCCGCTATGGCTCCACAAAGACGGGCGCATCATTGACGGACGCAACCGCTACCAGGCATGCGAGCTCGCCGGCATTAGCGCAACGCATGCCCGGACTTTCGAGGGCGATGACTCAGAGCTTGTGCCCTTCGTTGTGTCGCTCAACCTGCATCGGCGTCACCTCAACGAAAGTCAGCGGGCAATGGTGGCCGCCCGTGTGGCGACGCTGGGACACGGAGGGGACAGAAAGAGCGATCAAGCGGCAAATTTGCCGGTTGAAACTCAGGCTCGCGCGGCCGAGATGCTTAACGTCTCGGAGCGCACGGTGCGCAACGCCCGCAAAGTCCAGCAGGCTGCCGCCCCTGAGCTCGCGCAAGCCGTCGAGCGCGGCGAGGTGTCGGTATCCGCCGCGGCAGAAGTGGCAACCGAGCCCGAGAACAGGCAGCGCGAGGTCGTGGCGAAGGGCGACAAAGAGATCCTGGCCGCGGCCAAAGAAATCCGGGAACGCCGCAAGGCGCAAAGCATGACCGCGCTACAGAGCAGCGAAAATAACGAATGGTATACGCCGGGCGAATATGTCGAGGCCGCGCGGGATGTCATGGGTTCTATCGACCTCGATCCGGCGTCATGTCCAACGGCAAACAAAACCGTCCGGGCAAGCCGCATTTTCACGGCAGAGGATAACGGGCTCGCCACGGCGTGGCACGGCAACGTTTGGCTCAACCCGCCCTATGGGCGCAACGACGAGCACGAAAGTAATCAGGGCGTCTGGAGCGCCAGGCTTATCGACCAATATGAAAACGGTGAAGTAGACCAGGCGGTTTTGCTCGTTAACGCAGTAACCGACCGGGTTTGGTTTCGTCCGCTGTGGGGCTACGCCATCTGCTTTGTTGGCAGCCGCATCAAGTTCTATTCGCCTGAGGGGCAAAAGCCACAACCAACGCACGGCAACGTGCTTGTTTACCTCGGCCCAAAAGTACAGGCATTTGCGCGGCGCTTCTCGGAGTTCGGGCGCGTTGTTGTCCCCCGCGGATGGTTTAGCGAGTCCGTGTAATGGGACAGCAAAACCACATGCGCTGGGACTGTGAGAAACAGGGATGCTTCAACAAAAGAATGCGCCTCAAGCTCGAGCAGTTTCACGATTGCTTCCCCGGAAAAATCAACTTCACCGACATCGACGCGGCGGTCGAGCAGGGCGGGGCCTTCATTTTCCAGGAATGGAAGTCACACGCCGGACCAACGCCGCTCGGCCAGCGGTTGCTGTTTGAGCGGCTGAGTGCGCTCAGCAGAAAAATCGCAGTGTTTGTTGTTTGCGGCAACGCCGAGCTCATGGAGTGCCGCGCCTATCGGCTCGTTTGGGACGGGAAGGAGGGGCCGTGGGTTGCTGCGGACTTTTCAGAGTTGAAACAACGAATCTGCGCGTTTCGCGATTGGGCGTTGCAGAAGGCCGCCTAATGCCCAAGCCGCTCCAAGGGGATCTCGGACTATGACCGCCGCGCAACAGCCGCCAGACCCATACGAACTCCCGCCAATGCCAGACTACGGGTATGAGGACCCAGCCAACGATGCCGGTTATGCGCCGCCGCCAACCGGCCCGGTGCTCACGTCGATGGATAGCTACGACGCCAAGCCGGTTGAATGGCTGTGGCGCAAGTGGATCCCGTTTGGCATGGTGTCACTCGCGGACGGCGACCCCGGCAAGGGCAAGAGCCTGTTTACCCTCGACTTGGCGGCGCGGGTGTCGACAGGCAACCCCATGCCGGATGGATCAGACACGCTCGAGGGTCCGGGCGGCGTCATTCTGGTGAGCGCCGAGGACGATCCGAACTGCACCATCCGTCCACGGCTAGACGCAGCTCACGCCGACTGTTCGCGGATCCACCTGCTCAACGGCATTACCAAGCTCGACAAGGACGGCAACCCGTACCGGGCCGAGTACGGCATTGCAGACATAGACGAGCTCGAGACGGCCGTCTATAAGACGGCCGCTTCACTGGTGATCATCGACCCGCTCATGGCCTACCTCGGCGGCGATGCGCACCGTGACAACGAGGTGCGCCGTAGCCTGCGCCCCCTCGCCGAGATGGCGGCGCGCACGGGCGTAGCCGTGCTCATCGTACGGCACCTCAACAAGAGCGGCGGCGGCTCGCCTATCTACCGGGGCGGCGGGAGTATCGGGATCATCGGGGCGGCGCGGTCTGCGTTCCTGTTCGCGCCGGACCAGGACGACGAGACGGGCAAGCGGATCGTGATTGCCCCCACCAAGTCTAACGTCAGCGCCAGGCCAACGAGCATCGCATACGAAGTGGTGATTGAGGATGACGTACCCCGTATCAGGTGGCTTGGCGAGTCGGACAAGGACGCCGAGAGCCTGCTGGACACGGAGACGAGTCGTGGGGCCGCGAGGGACGAGGCGACGCAGTTGCTGCTTGCCGAGCTCGGCGCCGGAGGGACGTGTTTGGCGCGCGATCTGTACGACCAGGCGCAGCTCGTCGGCATCAGCGAAAAAACTTTGAAGCGTGCCAAGAAATCCCTTGGCGTGATTTCGTTTCATCAGGATGGTGATTCCGCCTGGTATTGGCGGCTGCCGGGGAAGCAGTAGGGGCCCAACACAATTTCGTGGCCCCCTACCCCCTAAGAGAGAGATAAGTATATGATATATATATATAATATAGTAGGGGGCCAGGCTCTATTTGGTGGCCCCCTACTACCATGTGGCCCCCTACTAGGGGGCCAGTGGCCCCCTACTACTTTCGGTTGTGTTTTCATAGGCTTAACTAGTAGGGGGCCAGTTCAAAATTGTGCTGGGCCGGTAGGGGCCCAACCCCTCACCGCGCCGCGTCAAGGTGGGGGATATAACCCATGACGCATAGCAGAATCGAGCTCCGGCCCTCGACGATTCGCGAAGCGAACGCCGCCGTTGCTCGCTGGCACAGGCACCACCGCCCCGTGGTCGCAGCCCGTTTCTCCGTCGCGGCATACGTGGATGGCGAACTCGAGGGCGTGGTTATCGTTGAGAGCCCGAAGGCTCGAGCCCTGAACGATGGCTATACGTTCGAGGTGTCTCGGCTCTGCACCAAGCCCAGCGCATGCGCCAACGTCGCCAGTCGGCTCCTCGGCGCCGCGTGGCGTGCGTCTAAGGCGATGGGCGTCCGGCGCCTGGTTTCCTACACGCGCACCGACGAGCAGGGGGCCTGCTATCGAGTTGCCGGCTGGCGGCCGACCGGCACCACCAAGGGAATGCCATGGACGGGCGGCAACAAGCGCACCCGTTGGCTGCCGGGGATATACGAGCCGAGCACTGAGATAGTCGACCGGACCAGATGGGAGATAGGCGTTGAGTAAGCCAAACACAACCCCCGCCGAGGCCTGGCGGGTCATTCGTGGCACGGAACTTGATACAGGCAACCCGGCTCATGTCCGCCTCGCCGAAGCTATGGCCCGGCAGATCGACCGTGACGCTGCAAAACTCGGGCTCGAGGCAAGGGCCAATAAACGAGCCGCTGCGGCTCGTAAGTCGCAAGGTATTGTCCGTCCGCGGCCGGCGCGCCTCGAGCGCCACGAGCAGGCCGATCTGGCGCGGTGGCTCGATGACCGGGGCGTCTTGTGGACGCACGTGCCAAACGAGGGCAAGCGGAGCGGGCGGTATGGCGCGTCGCTGCGGGCGCAAGGAATGCGCCGCGGGGTTCCGGACTGCATTTTGTTCACCCCGCCGCCATCGCCGCCTGGTGGTGTGCCTCCTCGTGGAATTGCAATTGAACTGAAGCGGAAAGAGGGCGGCCGTGTCTCGCCCGAGCAAAATGAATGGTTAACGGGGCTCGCCAAGTGCGGGTGGCTTTGTCGTGTCTGCCGTGGCGCCGACGAGGCCATCGCGTGGCTGCGTGAGCTCGGATGGGAGTAGCGCAAATGGGCAGAAGATGGACACAGGGGCAGGACCGCAGACTTGCCGAGCTCGTTGGCCGGCTGTGGACTGCTCGCGCAATTGCCCGCGTTTTGGGCAGAACCGCGGTGGCCGTTCAAAATCGGCGGCGTAAGTTGGGGCTAAAGGGCGCTCATGGCCAGGTCGCTCGGCGAGATTTATGGGAGCGCAAGGTCCTGCCGAGACTTCCTGCCCCGCCATGGTCAATTCACCAGTGCGTGTTTTGGCCGGGTGCAAAAGACACTAAGGGCTACGGTCAAATCAGGCACAACAACAAGAACATTATTGTTTCCAGGCTGGCTCTTGAGGTGGCCCTTGGCCGTGAACTGATGCCGGGTGAGTGCGCCTGTCACCGTTGCGATAATCCGGCTTGCTGTAACCCGTTTCACATTTTCGTCGGGTCACATTCCGACAACATGAAGGACGCCCAGGCCAAGGGCCGGATGCGCGGGCAGTTCGTCCGCGGCCACAATGCCCCCGTTGCACGCGGAGAGTGCTGCGGCAACGCCGTGCTTACAGAGGCCGACGTGCGTGAGATGCGCAGCCGTCATGCCACGCTTGGCCACGGGTCGAGAAAACTGTCAAAGGCGTTCGGTGTATCCCGGGCGACGGCTCAAGCGGTGATCAACCGCAAAACATGGAGGCACGTAATATGACCAACAAACACGACACAGGCGGGCCGGCGATGCCGCACAATCGCAGCTTGGCGCTTTGCGAGCATTGCGCGCAGGAGCAGGCGCACCCCGGCATGACCCTGCTCGACTGGTTCGCGGGGCAGGCGATCGCCGGAAAGTGCGATCTCGACCCGGACCAATACTCAGTTTGGGCCTACGACCTCGCCGAAGCCCTCGTGGCCGAGAAGCGCAAGCGGGAGGGGGAGTGATGACCATCAAACTCAGCGACATCGAGAAGCGGCTGGAGGCGGCGACACCGGGGCCGTGGTACGCGGTTGCCGACAATACTGGTGTCTCTACGGACCCTGACGGGACGGCATTCCCGTCGCAGCCGGAGCTCATATTCTGTCTCGATGACGGCGAATACATTGAAAACCGGAACAAGGCCGACGCCGAATTCGTCGCCAACGCCCCGGCCGACATCGCGTATCTGCTGCGGCTGGTGGGGGAGTTGGAAGCAGCCCTCGAGATCATCGCAGATAGAGACACAAACCTTCCCCATGTCACAGCGGCGGATGCGCTTGCCGCCCGCAAGAAAGCGGGGCTGGAATGAGTCACTGTGGTCATAGCTTCGTGTCGTTCTGGGGCGGCCGCACCTTTGTCACGGATCGCGTATCCATCGCGCAGTTGCTCGACTGCCTACTGTGGCGTACTCGAGCGTATCGCACGGCGCCGCACGCTTGGTGGGATCTTCAAAGTTGTGCGGAGGAGGTGTGGCAGTGAGAACCAAGATCCACAACGATTGGCACTCCGAGGCGCGCCGAGACACGCTTTGCCGGCGATACGCGGAGGCCGCCCGCGCCTGGTGGGTCAGCGCCGAGGATTACGCCGCCGCTCACGGCATTGACGGCGGGTTGTTCTGTAAGTGGCTAAGGCAACGCGGCATACGGCCGAGCGATGACCCCACTAACATGGGCAACCGTGGCCCGCGCCCGCAGTACTGGCGGCACGGTGGGCTGTGCACGCCGAGGGCCGATGCCAACGGGATCGGGATGGACGATGACTAACGGCAAGGGCTCGAGTCGCAGGCCGGCACAAATATCAGACGCCGAGCTCGAGCGTCGATGGCGGGAGACATTCGGGGATGAGCGCACCAGGAAACCAATACAACCCGAGGGCGTGGCCGACGACGAGGAGGCGCAGGATCTGCCGGTGGTGGATCGACGTCGCCGAGACGGAGTGCCTACAGCTCGATGAGTTCGCCTCCGAGTGGGGCCTGACTCGCCGGGTGGTCATCGGTTGGATCCGCCGGGACCGGCGACGGCTCGGCGTGACGGATGATCAGATCCGCAGGTGGGCAAACGCTTGACAGCCCCCTGGGCGCGGCTGGCAGTCTAATAACACAATGGCAAAGAAACCTGCTGTCAGAAACGGGCAGGAAACTCGCGTTAAGGGCCGTTTCAAGAAGGGTGTCTCGGGCAACCCTGGCGGCCGGCGGTCTCCAGCGAAAAAAGCAATTGAGAAACTGCTGCAAGACGCTCTTGTTGCGCACGGCGATCCGAATGGCAAGACGGGGAATTTTGCCTTTGACGAAGTGTGGAAAATCCTCGAGGAGGCCGAAGAGATCCCGCACAAGCTCTCTGCTTTGAAACTTCTGATCGAGTATGCCTACGGCAAGCCTGCCCAGCGCCTCAAGTTGTCCAACGATGAGGACGCCCAGGGGCAGGTGCTGCCGCTCAAGTTGTCCGCGTGAGGCTCGAGCTTGACCCGTCGACGCTGACGGCCGGTCAGCGCACGCTGCTTGCGTCGCAGAGTAAGCAAGTGCTGATGGCTGGTGGCTACGGATCGGGCAAGACCACCGGGCTCGACATCAAGCTATTGCAGCTGCGCACTGTCAACGCCGGCGTACCCGGTCTGCTCGTGGCCCCTACGCGCCCGCTTCTATTCAGTGTAACGCTGCGCCGTCTGTTGTCCACGCTGCGCCGCTCGGTGCCACTGCACATGATGCCCCAGGTCAAGGACCCGCAAGGCGAATGCTACCTGGACTTCGGCGATGGCGTGCCGATCTTCCTGCGCAGCGCGACCCGGCCCGACTCCATCGATGGCCTCGATGTAGGCTGGGCGTGTGGCGATGAGATCCGCTACTGGTCCAGGCAGGCATACGACATTACACTCGGCCGTGTGCGCGTGCCGTGCCCGCTTCCACAAAAGGCATTCGCTAGCACGCCAAGCATGGGCTGGATGTACGACGAGTTTGCGATGGGCAAGGTCGATCGCGAGCTCATCGTGGCCGGCACGCGGGAGAATGCGCATAACCTAGCGCCTGGCTTCATTGAGAACCTGCGCGCGTCGTACTCGCCACGTATGCAGCGCGCGGTTATCGAAGGCGAATTTACCGTGCTCGAGGGAAGTTGCTTCGATCTGTTCGATCCAAACCCACAGACGTCGCCGTGGATCATCGACTGGGCGCCGCAGCGTCCGGACTACGAGCGTTGCCCTGTGTATCTCGCGCTCGACCCCGGGTGGCGCCGGTCGTCGTGGCTATTCATCATGGAGCGCGCTCCGCTCGAGTGGGTTGTGTTTGACCAGCTGCAGTTAGACAACACATCGGACATGGATGCGGTAGCGCGCATCAATCGGCTCGGGTATCCAATTGACGAAATCTGGACGGACCCGGCCGCGGACGCAACGCAGTCGAGCGAGGGCGCCGATACGCTGATGGCTCTGCGCCAGATCGAGGCGCGCTCGGCCAACTCGCGCGTGCTGTACTCGACCGGAAAAAAGGCTCGAGGCATCCCATTCGGCATAGACAAGCTGCGCGTGCTGCTCGGTGGCTATGACGATTACCCGCGCCGGATCCTGTTTACTCGCGAGCTCGCCGAGGAGGAGCGCGGCAAGCAGCGCGGCATCGTCAAGGACCTGGGCGCCCTACGGTATCCCGAGCTCCGGGACGGTCGCCCGGTGACAGACCTGCCGCTCAAGGATGGCGTCACAGACCACAGCACGGACAGCTTACGTTACTTCGCTGTATCCCGCTGGCTCCGCGTGCCGCAACTCCGTAGCAAGGATCGCGAGCTCCTGAAATCCAAACATCTCGGGTACAAGGTGGCGTAGCCTATTTCGCGTTAATCGACCCAGGCGCAACTAGCGCAAAACGCTTGACAGCCCCCACCCCGCATTTGTCACG
>Ga0272440_1000741_pt1 | contig 27556 bp, 19 predicted proteins | sample SSMMMBAug17_FD_192440 | JGI IMG/M metagenome (GOLD analysis project Ga0272440, IMG submission 192440) | Marine sediment archaeal communities from Little Sippewissett salt marsh, Falmouth, MA, United States - SSM-MMB-Aug17 | ecosystem: Environmental > Aquatic > Marine > Wetlands > Sediment ... | reverse complement strand
TTGATTTTTACCCAGGGCGCTGCCCTGGGCTGGTATGTTGCTGCCCTTTCAGGGCTAAGAAAAACAATATCCGACTTTATGAGAAGCGTATTTTATTCACCGGCAATTTTGGTTACACTCAATTGATACATACCCAGAATCAAGCTTATTAATGTATATGTACTATTAAGTTGATATAATGTCAATCAAGGATATCGTTTTTTTATCTTCTAAGGAATGCTCTGAAAATAACGTCCCCATTATTGATATTGTTCGTTTTGAGGTAATTGTACTTTAGAGACGTAGCATGCTACGTCTCTACACGACCTTTTTTTTTTGTACGATCATGAAAAATGAGCATGTTATTTTCCGAGTATTCCTAAGTATGATCGTCCAACGTTGGTTTTTCCTGGCATATTTATTGCCTTCGTTCCCACGCTCTGCGTGGGAATGCATCATGGACGCTCTGCGTCCCTTGTTTATAATCGGACGTAGCATGTAAGTAAGTAGGCGATCATCAATTTTCGGGTATACAGAAGTTTTATCATATATGTAAGAAAAGAATTGCAATCAAGTTAAAATGGTTGATCCTGGTAATTGCAAAAACAGCGTAGGGCTAAAGCCCAAGGCCAAATTGAGAAAGGACGCTAAAGCGCCCTCAATACCAAAACATATTATCAATTAATATTCCGTTGATTTTGTTTGAATTGAAATGAACCGGCAAGAGTTGAAGGCAAAAATGATGCCAACCAACATTTGCGGTCATAGGAAAATTCTGTTTTCATATCGAAAGACAAAATGGTTCGATTTAGTTTGTATCTAAAACAAGAATGTGCTAATAGAATATAATAATATAATTAAAGAGATTTGAATCTAATAATTAAAAAGCATATTATGGATCACATATATAAAATAAAACTATTGAACAAACTATCCAGATTTACCCCCCAATTGCTCTTAATATTAATATTTATTCTTGTATTTATCATTCTTTTCATCAATAACATATTACACATAATCTATCCTGGGCATGCAGGTGTAAAATGGAGTTTCTATAGCGGGACAGAGGTTGATTATGTCTATCCGGAAGGTTTTCACATTATCTCGCCGGTAAATAAAATGTATATATACGATGTCAGAATTCAGGAAATCTCAAAAGAGCTGGATGTTTTATCCAAAAGGGGATTAAAAATTCATTTGCTATTTTCAATTCGATTTCGGCCAAAACTCGAATTTTTGGGATTGCTACATAAGAATATTGGCATGGATTATCCAAACAAAGTGATTCTTCCAGAAATAGAATCTGTGCTGCGACAGACAATTGGAACACTTGGATCTGATGAAATTTATACATCTGGCCAGAAAGTGATTTCGGAAGCCATTGAAAATGCAATTGAACAACTTCATCAACGTTATATTCTGGTTGATGATGTGCTGATTCGAAAAATAATTTTACCAGATATTGTTGCAAATGCTATCAAATTTAAAATTGAACAGAAACACCTGATTGAAGCCCATGAATATATAGTTGAAAAAGAAATTAAAGAAGCACAAAGAAAATATATTGAAGCCCAGGGAATTCGCAATAAATATAATGTTATCCTTCAAGCGATTAAGAATGAGAATATTTTGCACTGGGAAGGCATTCAGGCAACAAAAGATATTTCAAAATCTGATAATGCAAAGGTTGTCATTATTGGAGATAAAGAAGGGCTGCCTATTATTTTTAATTCTTCGAAATAATACCATGATTTTTATATATCGTATTACAATTGTGATTGTCATTTTGTTTCATTTTTCATGTGACATAATCCATACAACATATCATGACAGAGAATCATATTTCGCACAATCAACAGATGATCTTCAAATTGCGATTGTGTCATCATCCAATATGAAGAATGACTTTCTTATTGGGGTCAACCTTGCCATAGACAGGCTTAATTCATATCGTGTGTTGGGAAAAAAATTATGCCCAATTTACTATGATGATGAAGGAGATATTGCTAAGGGACTTAAGATTGCCAAAAAATTGGAGAAAAACCATAAAATTTTAGCTGTTATCGGCCATAACAAATCTGAAGTTGCTGTTGCGGCATCAATCACATATGAAAAAGAAGGTATTATTTTTATCAGTCCAGGGGCGACAAAGCCGGATCTGTTACAAAATCAGTACAAATATGTATTTAGTAATACACCGTCCAGTGAACAGATGGTGTGTCGAATTCTTGAATATGTCAGAAAAAAGCAATTGAAAAGAATCGCACTGGTTTTTGATATCAATAATGAAATGTCGCAGATCGCAAATTATTTTAAAGCACAATCAGAACAATACGACTGCCATGTCGTTATCAGCAAATCTTATATTTCATGGTCAACCCACTTTAAAGATATTATCAGCGATATCAAAAACGTTAAAAACGTCGATGCCCTCTTTCTTTGTGGAAAATTACCTGAAGCAGGGATATTTATCAAACAGGCAAGAAAAATGTTATTTGACAAGCCTATACTATCAACAAATTATTTAAATTCATTTGAGTTTTTTCAAATTGCTGAAGATAGTGCATCAAATGTTATTGTGCCCACTTATTTTGATCCTGTTCAGTCCTCTGAGAGAAACAGAGCATTTGTCAAGTTGTTTAAAAATAAAAATGGAAATATTCCTGATGAACTTGCCGCTTCTGGATATGATGCAGTCAACCTTTTAGCGCATGCGATTGAAGAAAGTGGCTCATTTATTCCTGGTGAAGTTGCCAGTGCCTTGCATTTTATTAAGAATTATAATGGCGCTTGTGGAAATTTTTCAATCAATAAAAAAGGTGGTATTTCAGAAAAATTGATTTTTCTGAAAAAATCTGACACTGACATGTTCACATATATTGAAAGAGAATTATTAGGTAGGGTCAATATTTTTGAGACGATTAAAGATTTTACCTTAAGAATTCCCATTGCTGACAAAATATACTCTATTGATCCACGATTAATTAGTGATATGCTTTCAATCGAAATTGTTGAACAGCTCTTTTTAGGGCTGACAGATTTTAATCCTGAAACCTACAAACCTGTTCCAGAACTCGCCAAATCCTGGACTGTCAATGCTGATTATACCCAGTATACATTTTTTTTAAGAAACGATGTTGTTTGGACTGACAATACGAAAGTGACCGCCCATGATGTCAAATGGACCATCCTCGCTAACTTAAATACAGAAACACAGCCTTCTCCACATTTATCTTCTCTGTTTATTGTAAAAAATGCAAAATTATTTAATGAAGGCAAATTAAAAGATTCTTCACATGTGGGACTAAATGTCATCAATGATTACCAAATAACGTTTCAACTGGAAAAACCAGCATCATATTTTCCATCAATTGCTGGACTATTGGTTTTTAGACCATTACCCATGAAACTTATTGAAAAATATCCCGATACCTGGACCCGACCAGAAAAAATTATATCCAATGGATCATATAAACTTGCTGCCTGGAAAGAAGACCTGGTGATGATTTTACGAAAAAATGATCTGTACTTTGATGCATCAAATGTTTCTATTCCTGAAATTCGTTATTTGTATGTTGCTGATGAACGCCTGGGGCTTGAAATGTATCATGCGGGCGAAGTCGATATCCTTGGCGGAAATTACCTTCAATTACCGACTGATCAGATATATGACCTCTCTATGAATCCAAAGTATCAAAACCAGTATTATAAAAAAGATGATCATTGTGTGTATGCATTTGCTTTTAATACAATTAATTATCCATTGGATAATGTATGGGTACGAAAAGCCATTAACGCCGCTATTGATAGAAATCGAATCATTCAATATATTTTAGATGGGAAACAAAAAGTTGCCAATAATTTTACGCCTCAACTGAAGAGTTGTTTTAAAGGACAAGGCGCATTTAACCCGGGAAAAGCTAAAAAATATCTGGCAAAAGCTGGTTTTCCCAATGGTAGCGGATTTCCTGAAATTACGATTGCATTTAATCGTTCCAAAAGACATGAAAATATTGCCAGAGGAGTAAAAAGTTGTTTGAAGTATTATTTGAATATTCATGCAAAAATTCTTTCTTTGGAATGGGAAAAATATTTACAAGGTATAACAACTGATAATAATTGGCATTTGATTCGATATGGAATTTGTGCTGATTATTTAGACCCGAATAATTTTTTAAATGAGCTGTTTCATCCGGACATAAAAGACAATATTTGTCGCTGGAGCAACAATGAATTTATTCAATTGTTGAGCGCTGTTGATACAACTATGAATTTTAATAAAAGAATGCATTATTACTGTTTGGCTGAAAAAGTATTATGTCATAAAGTTTGTGCAATTGCCCCAATTTATTTTCAAAGTTCACACTATCTGATTAATCCCAGAGTCACGAACTGGTATCATATGCCACTGGGCGGACAACATATTCGTAATTGGTCATTGAAACCATAAATCATACTTCAAGGATAAAAATGAAATATATTTCAATTACAAAAAAATATTCTATGAAAACATGGTTAAGTATTATATTTCTTGTGATGTTCATACTTTCAACTGTTTGGATCTTAAATTTTCACAATATATTCTTTAAGAAAGATTTTATTATTGCAGCAGTCGTTATGGGTAATGAATATGAAGTGATCAGCAAAGATATGTTGGCAGGTATAGAATTGTGCCTGGATCATATGAATCGCAATGGTGGAATTAATGGCCGAAATATCACCCTGGATATTTATAATGATAAGGGCGATAGAAGAACTTCTGTAAAAGTGGCAATGGAAATTGCAAAAAAAAATAAAGCACTACTGGTTCTTGGTCATTATTTCAGCTCAACCTCCCTTGCAGCCGGAAAAGTTTATCTCAAAGAGAGAATCCCGGCAATTACCGGCTCTGCAACATCTGAAAATGTCACAAACCAAAATGAGTGGTATTTTAGCGTTCTCCCCAATAATAAGTTTCAGGGTGAATTTATTGCCAGTTATATTTATTCTTCACTGAATCATAAATCATGCAGCGTTATTTACGATACAGATGAATATGGACAATCCCTTTTCAATAGCTTTGAATCAAAAGCAAATATTTTAGGAATGGATATAAAAAATGTCTGGCATTTTGACTCAAAATCTTCAAGATTTAACTACCAGTTGACCAAAATTATCAATGAATTAAGAGCTATACCTGACTCAGGAATAATTTTTCTGGCAACGCATAGCAGAGAAGGTGCAAAGATTGTTTCATTATTAAAATTTCCTGGATCAAAATATCAGATAATGGGAGCGGATGCTTTCTCTACGAATTCTTTTATTAATGAAGTATTAAACTTTCCTCAGGAAAAAACAAGAACGGGCTATTATTCAGAAAATATTTATAGTGTATCTCCTTTTCTTGCGGATTTTACCAATGAACATAACTCACATTTCGTTTCTGATTTTTTACAGAAATATAGAAGCCCGCCCACATGGGTTTCTGCATGTTATTACGATGCCACATTGATGGCCTTGAAATCAATGCAAAATCTTGATGGATCAGAAAAGATCAACAATGCGCGTATGATCATTCAAAAAAACCTGAAAGGCCACTATAACCTGGAATCTTCAATTAAAGGCGTATGTGGTTCACTTTTTTTTGATAAGAACAGAAATGTTAACTATCCTCTAAAGGTAACTTATATTAAAAATCAAATTCCTATACCCAATTATTCACAATATTTCATTCAACACAAGCCCATGAATGATGAAAGGGCTTTTGATAAAATATTGAACAATGAGCTAAAAACATCTGGTAATATTGTTATGAATCAAACAAAGATCGTTTTTGCCGGTATCCATGTGAATGAAATCAAAAATATTGATATTTTTAATGGTCAATATGCAATGGATTTTTTTATCTGGTTTAGGTTTCAGGGTGAATTTGATGACAGCAAGATTGTTTTCTTGAATGCCTTGAATCCAGTTCCAATAAATCAACCCTTTGCAGAATATAAAGATGGAGACATTGTGACACGCGTATATAATCTGAAAGGTCAGTTTAAATCAGAGTTTGATCTTACAAACTGCCCTTTTGAAAAACATGGGCTTTCTATTCAATTCAGGCATCAGCATCTAACATTGGACCAGATAACATACATTTCTGACTATGTGAGTGAATCTTTTGTAAATAAACTGCTAAACATCAATAAACTCAAGGCCATTCGAATACCATCTGAATGGAAGGTGTCCCAAACAGATTTTTATAATGGCATTATTTCTTATGAATCGTCTTTTGGAATCCCTGTAAAATATCATTTAAAACGTCCTGTTGTCTATTCAACCGGAAATGCTATTGTGAATATAGAAAGGTCTGATAACAGTTATGCCATAAAAATGTTAGCATCAGGGCTTTTACTTTTTCTCTTCCTGTTAGTTGTCTGTCTGTCGCCCCTGAAATATGTTTCAATCTTTGTTTACGCTTTAATATCGATAATGATTGTTTCAGGCCTGTTTTTAATCAAATCCCATTTATTTTTTGAATATCAATATATAACGTTCGTTCAATATATCTATCATTCATTATTTGCAGCAACCATTTTTGGTCTGCTCAGTTGTTTGTTGATCCTTTTTTATTTTCCTTCAAGCAAAAGAAAAAATCAAATCTTAATTGTTTCTCGAATATCTATTTTTATTATTATTTTTAGTGTGTTAACTTATTCTTATTTTACGTTATTTTTTATCAGAAATATGAACAAGAAAATGATTCATACGCATCAATATTTGAACGAAACAAATACTCAAAACCAAACAAATGGATAAAAATACGTAAATGTTTAAATTTTTATTTTACGCAAATAATCGTTTTGATTTTCGACCTGTAATCGCTCTAATTATGTCATGTGTAGCAGGTATCTCTGAATCTACAGTCGTCTTAATTATCAATAATGCTGCGCAAAGAGTTATTCATTGCAGTACGTTCAATGCTCTTTCAATTATTCCTCTTTTTGTAATATCATTGCTTGCATTATGCTTTTTGAAAAAAAAGTCGCTTCAATTATGTGTGAAGCTTGTTGAAGAAAATTTAGAGATTTATCGTAACAGGATTGGCAATCAATTGCGTCATTCTTCATTACTGAAAATGGAACAGATGGATCAAGGTGAAATATTTACAAAACTCTCTGTCGATACTAAAAAAATATCTCGATCTTCGGTATCATTTATCCTGGTCGTTCAATCATCCACAACTATATTGCTGATCATCATCCAGATGCTAATCTTTTCACTTGTAGGAGGGGCAATATATATTCTTTTTATCGCATTTGGATGCTTGTATTATCAACTGCATTATTATTCTTTTATCCATTCGATTGATGAGATGACTGGCAAGGAAACAGAATTATTTGAAGAAGCAGGCCATATTTTCGACGGTTTTAAAGAACTAAAATTGAATGCAGACAAAAATGAAAATTTCTATCATTATAACCTTGCCCCTCTAAGCAAACTTGTTAGACGTTTACGTAAAAAAATTGGCAAGCAATTTGTGGAAATTTATAGTGTCAACTTTGTGTTGTTTTATATTCTCCTTGGTTTAATCGTTTTCGCTTTTCCAGAGAGTTATTCTGTATCAACCCGTTTTAAAATTATTGCCTTGTCTGCCTTTATGAATGAACCTTTGAGAGTGTTTTTTTATGCGATTCCTGAAATTCTCGCGTCAATGGTGTCAATTGACCGACTGAACAGCCTGGAAAAAAAAATTCAACACGCAGAACAACCTTCTGAATTTATATTAAAATCAAAACAAGTCTTTTCAATACCCATGACAAATATTCAACTGAAATCTGTTCAATTTGCATATAATAATAATGATGATGAAACTGCTTTCAGTATAGGCCCTATCAATATGGAAATAAAGGCTGGGGAGATTATATTTCTTGTGGGAGGGAATGGCAGTGGAAAATCAACTCTTTTAAAGATTATTACAGGTCTTTATCCAATGACTGATGGTACAATTTTTTTGAATGGCACAAAAGTCAATATTTCACAATATCAGTATTTATTTTCTGCTATTTTTTCTGATAGTCATTTATTTGAAGGTATGTATGGGCTTAAAAATATCGATGACAAAAAGGTGAAAGAATTGCTTCATCTGATGGAAATTGAGAAACAGGTTAAATGGCAAAATCAAAATTTCCAGTATTCCGGACTTTCTACCGGACAACAAAAAAGACTGGCTCTGGTTTATTTAATGCTTGAAAATGCACCCATATATATTTTGGATGAATGGGCAGCTGAGCAGGACCCTTTTTTTAAAAAGAAATTTTATACAGAATTATTACCTCTATTTAAGAAAAATGGTAAATGCATCATTGTCGCCACACATGATAATCGATATTTTGATATTGCTGATCAGCTCATAACCATGCAATATGGAAAAATATTACCCAAATAATTATGATGATAAATAAAATATATAAAAAATATTCAAATGATATTCGACAATACTTTATGGGAACTGCCGCATTTTATATTGTTGATTTATTAATTGTTCTCTTACTGTTATATGTGTTAATATGCATTCTTCCGCAGCCCCCTGAAAGCACATACAAAATATTTTTTCTACTGTCATTGATTATTTTTTATTTTACATATTGTTATGCTCAAAAAAAAGGTGTTGATATTGCAGAAAGTTTTCTTTGTGACGTTCGAGAAAAAATTATAGAAGATATCCGAAATTGTGATTTGCAGTCTTTTGAAAAATTAGATAAATCAGGTAGTTACAATGCAATCACTCTGGAAACACAAATTATTGCAGATAGTATTGAAAAAATATTACACCTTATAGAGGAGGTCTTTTTTTCCATAGGCGTGATCCTGATCATAATGATCATATCTCCAATATCATTCTGGCTTGTTATTGGCATATTGTGCTGTGCAAGTTATATTTATAGTTATTACATTCTTAAAGGGAAAAAATTGATTCATGAAGCGAGAAAAAAAGAACGAGAATTATTTGCTGCGACCAGTGATGTTATCAAAGGATTTAAGGATTTAAAACTCAATGATCAAAAAAATGATGATTTCTATCATCAATCACTAAAAGCGAAGTCCGCTGATAGTAGACGTTATAAAATTGAGGCAGAATATCTCTTAATCAATAGTAATGTGTATTCGAGTATGTTTGAATATGGTATCTTTCTGCCAATTGTTTTTATTTTACCTTATATGAAACTGATTACACCTGATATTATGATGGCCTCCATGACGTTAATAATATTTCTTTCTTTTGGAATGATAAAAAGTACGATTCCTTTTCTTGTTAGAGTAAATGTGTCAATAGAGCGATTAATCACATTGGAACAAAAATTGAAACATGCAAACAAGGAAAGATTGATCAATTTTCCAACTCAAAAGATTCAGACATTTAAAGCGTTACAATACAATAATATTTGTTTCAGTTATTTAGATCAATACAATTACGCTACTTTTTCTTTAGAAAACATTTCCTTTTCAATTTATCCTGAAGAAATATTATTTATCAGTGGTGGGAATGGGAGCGGCAAGTCAAGTTTATTAAAAGTTATCACCGGACTTTACTATCCAACATCTGGAAGTGTATTTATCAATGGCAAAAAAGCAGATATTATGCAATACAGGTATTTCTTTTCAGCAATTTTTACAGATTTTCACTTGTTTGATCGTTTGTACGGTTTGACACAGGATATTGATCAAAAAAGAATTGACTATTTATTGAATATTTTTGATCTGGATCAAAAACTGGCTTATAAGGATAATCGCTTTACGACACTTGCTTTATCAACCGGACAAAAGAAAAGACTGGCAATGCTTGTTGCATTGATGGAAGACAAACCCATATATGTTTTTGACGAATGGGCAGCTGACCAGATGCCGCGTTTCAGAGAATATTTTTATCATGAACTGTTACCTGATTTACGCAATAAAGGTAAGTGCATTATCGCAGTAACTCACGATGATGATTTCTATCATGCTGCAGATCGTTTCTTCAAAATGGATTATGGGAGAGTAATTGAAATTACTTGAAAGAATTAATCTTTTTAATAAGGCCTGAATAACGATTTAGTAATATTAAATTTATGTCCAACAAATTACAAATTAGCTAAAAATAGGGCCAAAAACCCGATGTCTGAAAGTCCTCGTCAAAAATCGCTTGCGAAACTCGGGCTAGGAGGTGTCTACATAAGAGAAATCTTTGAAAACTCGTAATTGACCCGATCAATGAAAAGATTCACTGTCATCTGATTCAGATTTGTTTGCTCCATAAATGTCAATGGGTCATCGGAGGATGTCAGTGAATAATATATACAAGATAATTGATAGTCGGGAATATGTGGATAAATCCCCAATGCGAGAATTTTTGTTACAGTTTCCTGTAAATAGGGCCAAATTTCTTGATATATGGCACTGATTGATGGATATCTGAGATCAATATGAGAAGGAAAAGACCAGTTGCCTGGCAAAAAACCTGCCAGTATTGCGGCGCCAAGCCGGTGATTATCCTTTGGAATGAGATTATTGTAAAGGCATTCTGTTAATAAAGGGTTTGAAATCATTCGCAACTGATGCGCCAATTGCCCTTTTGGCATGATATCATTGTTATAATCTATCCAGTCCAATTGTTGCAATAAGTCATAAAAACAGGGGACTGTTGTTTCCAATAAAAGATGCTCATTCGCCCTTTCAGCCTGGTAGGCATAAAACATATCCATCAATTCTCTGAATCGCTTTGAGCCCCGATGATGACAGGTGGATTCATGTTCGCAATTTATACAGGGAAGACAATCAAGGAGGAATTTTGTTGTTTGATATGTTGTCTCCAGACTTTTTCTAGAAGTATATTTGACTTGTTTGCGATATTCAGCCAGTTCATTTGTCCATTTGATACGAATGCTATTTAAAAAAGACATTGCTTTCACTGGCAAGCATTTGGCATTTGGAAATTCAGCCTGTATTTCCATGATTGCATCATGAAATAAAACATTGTTGCGAGCCCCCTGGCTGGCGACCAAAAACGATTGATAAAGGTCATTCAGGGATGATCGGTTGCGGGCAATTCGGCCCTGAACACTTTGTACAGTCCATCTGAAATGGCTTTTTAGTAAAAATCCGCCCGGATCAAGATAATCTTTGACATGAACGGGTGATACTTTCGGTGAATCGGTTACAATACAAAAAATTTGTTGTTTTTGGATTTCATCCAAAAAGTTCATATCAGGCCCTGACCGCATCAATAGTTGATCGTACCACAGGGGCAGAGAAATTTCTGCTTTATTGGCGTCGTGTTCCGGATGTGCCATGAGAATCAGGCTTTTTCCAGTGCAATACAATTGATTGATTGTTTCAGGTGTTGTAAGTATAATATCAAACGCTTTGAGAGAAAAAAAATTTTCCAACAATTGCATCCATATCTGATCATTAAAACAAATACCTGCCCGCTTTTTGAGCATTTTAACAACAAATGGATTATCTTTTAGCTCGGGATGCCTATCCATTATTCTGACAATTTGAGGTGCTGTCATATATTGTCCGGGCGTAGATTCAGTTTGTACATATTTATTCCACAGATCTATGGCTGTGGTTAAGTCAGGCAGGACAAATATGGCAGGTAACATTTTTTGTGCATTTACCAGATTTATACATTGGAAGAATACTTTTGTTAAAGCAATTTTTGTTTTTATTGTCTTTAGATGATTTTTAACTTTTCGATTCAGTTTTTTTCTATCCAGAAGCGGTAACCATTCACCCTTATGCGTAAAATATGTGGGAGTGATTGTTTTGGGACACTGAGCTTGAATAACCATACATTTTCGTTTTCTTATATCAGATAGCCATTTGGCCACATCCTCAATATTCGTTCGCGAATTGATTGCCAACACAAGCGGATTCTCTGGATCTGATTCAATTAATAGACTTTCCAGTAGTTCGCCTTCAATGGGATGATCAATCCGTTCGCCTTCATCAATCAAAACCGCAGCAGGCTGTTTATTGGTATCATTCAGACAGCTATCATACGATTGAATACTAACATGACTCAAGGCATAAGAAAATGATAGATAGGGACTATTAACAGGAAGAACTATTCGCACTTTTTGATGGCCTGGATTTATACTGGCAATGGCAAAAAGTATTGGGGTTTTCAGAGAGGCAGGCGTGGTTACAAGTAAACAATCTCTGTCTTGATTGATATGGCGGACGATTTCATTGATACAATGACGAAGCTGCTGTTTTTCAGGTATGCGATCCAGCGGTCGTTTGCAGAGTTTAAGAATTTTTGAATCAATGGAAATTTGCATAATTTCAGCCTTTGTATCAATAAAAAAACCCTCTCAGAATGTTTATTCCGAGAGGGTTTTTTAATACGTCCCCAAGGGGATTTGAACCCCTGTTGCCGGCGTGAAAGGCCGGTGTCCTGGACCAGGCTAGACGATGGGGACTAACTATTTATGGGTCGTGCGTGGCTCGAACACGCGACTCTCTGCTTAAAAGGCAGATACTCTACCGACTGAGTTAACGACCCATCATTAAATAAAAAATACAATATAGCCTTTTAATCATTATTTGTCAACAAAAAAATAATTTAATCTAGTTTTTTTGTTCTCCTCGCGGAACCTTTTCAATTTTTCCAGAGCGAATACAACGTGTACATGCCATAATTTTTTTGACTTGTCCTTGATGACGCGCACGAACACGTTGAAGATTTGGGTTGAATCTTCGTTTGTTCACATTATGTGCATGGCTGACGTGATTCCCAACCATTGGTTTTTTACCACATATTTCACATACCTTTGACATGCGTACTTATCTCCTTATCTTGCGCTGCTTTGACCTCTTTTGGCCATGGCAATCCGGCATTTCGCAATATAATCAATCGCTTGATAATGAACCCCAACATCAGGATAACGTTTAATCACTACCTGAAATCGATTGAGTGCAGCCTGATAACGTTCTGCCTTAAAATAGAGTAAACCTACATAAAACTCATTCTCCGCTAGGCTTTTATAACAAGTCATCATCTTGTTTTTTGCCTCAATAGCGTATTGACTTTGTGGGTACTCGTGGCGAATCCGGTCAAAATATCTAACAGCCTGTATGGCTGATGTTTGATCTCTATCTATTGTATCCAACTGATTGAGAAAACATGTGCCTATTTGGTTCAGAACATAAGGCGCTTTTACATGTGTTGGATGTAAGCGCTCAAAGCCTTCATATGCAAATATAGCATCATGATATTGCCCTAAATGATAGTGTGCATCCGCTATTCGCAATTCTGCTTTGGATGCATGTACACTAAAAGGATACCAATCAATTAAGTTTTCAAAAGAGTCGATAGCCATTTGATATTTACCTGCAAGGAATAATTTTTCGCCTTCCTTGAGCAGTTCATTGGCTTTTTTTTCTCTTTTTGGCGGTCCACTTGCACAGCTTATCGTCATACAAATTAATATGGTGATCATAATAATCTTTCCGACCATATTAAAGTTATGTGATCTGTGCATATCTTTCCACCTTATGCAATACTATTGATAGATTCTTCAATTTTTGATTTTGGCACCATACCGGTAATCCGGTCTACAGCTTCACCATTTTTAAAGAAAATCAGTGTTGGAATGGCCTGAATACCAAATTTTGTAGGCGTTCCTTGATTTTCATCAACATTGCATTTCGCAATAACAATCTTATCACCCATTTCCTTGGCAAGCTCTTCCAAAACCGGCCCGATGGCTTTGCATGGTCCGCACCAAGATGCCCAGAAATCTACAACAACCGGTTTTTCTGATTTAAGAACCTTTTCTTCAAAATCACTGTCACTGATTTCAATTATTCCTTCTGCCATGATTACCCTCTCCTTACGCATGGTTGTTGAGTTTTTCGTTTCTGGCATTGCACTCAATTACTCTTGCCATGCATCATTATTTATTAAGTTATGATTTTTTTAGAGCAGGCTAAACAGATATCCTACCTGCCAATGAAAATTTGCCTTTATATGATATTATAAAAGAAATGTCAATCATGTTTTTCATTAAAGGGACAAAATTTTTTATGAAGCCAGTTCTTGCTTGACAAAAATCCTCAACTGTGATTTGTATCGCAGCACTTTAATAATTATTTAACCCAAATCCAAGAAAATTGAAAAACGAAAGAAGGCATTTTTCTTGGCGAAAAAGAACCAATAAAATATGGAGAAAAACAATGAAACAAACCTTTCAACCAAGTCGAATTAAACGGGCACGCACCCATGGTTTTCGTAAACGCATGTCAACCAAGTCAGGGCGAAGAATTATCAATCGACGCCGGGCAAGGGGCAGAAAACGATTGAGCGCCTGATTGGTGTATCTATTTTTAAAAAATTATCGATTGCGCAAACGTTGTGAATTTGAGTACTTAAAAAATCATGGTATACGTATTCAAAACCATTTCTTTATGTTAAACTATGCTCAAAATTCAACAATTCAAGCGCCTAGGCTGGGGATTACCGTCACTAAAAAAACAGGAAATGCTGTTGTACGTAATCGGATTAAACGTTTGGTACGAGAAACTTTCCGAAAGAACAGGCATATATTGACACATAATTATGATATAAATGTTATTGCAAAAAGACAGGTTCGAGATCTCTCCAATCAACAATGCGTTGATGCCTTAATGGCCCTTTTTAAACGTTTATCAGAAGGTTGCTGATGTCTCATTTGTTCAAATGGATTTTAGTCAAATGGATTCGCTTTTATCAAATTGCAATATCCCCATTATTTCCACCAACGTGTCGATTTTATCCCACTTGTTCTACATATGCCTGTGAGGCCATTTCAAAATATGGCCCGGGGAAAGGACTGTATTTGAGTGTCCGAAGACTTCTGAAATGCCATCCTTTTCATCCTGGCGGGTATGACCCAATTTAACAAAAAGTTTAAATAATTGATGGGATTCTTATTCTAAAAATCCCTGGAGAATGATGAATGGAACAAATCAGGTTTCTCCTTGCAATTGCACTTTCTTTTCTTGTGCTTTTGGTATGGCAAAACTATTTTATCGAAAAACCACCTAAAGAACCGGTAGAGTTGGCTGAAAATGCTGCATCTGGATTACCCGATGCACCGAAACAAATGGACAATCTGGATAAATCGCTATTACATGAAAATAATCAGCCTCCCAAAAAGCTTGAAATTCAACCACCCAATCAAACGATGGAAACGCCCGCAAAACAAATTATTGTTCAAACCCCTTTGTTTAAGGCTATCATGTCTGAGCGTGGAGCAGCAATCAATTCGATTACCTTGTTTGACTATAAAACAACCCTTTCAGAAAATTCAACCTTTATGGATGTGGTTCATTTGGAAAATTTGGGAACCGCACTTGTTTCTTTTAAAAATAATGTGATTCCTGATCTTGACAAGATTGTTTATGAGGCACAAATATCCCAAAACTTGATAGAAGTGACATCTCCCAAAAATTTACAATTTATTTATCGTCTGCCACAGGGCATAAAAATTGTCAAAACCTATTTTTTTGATCCTCTATCCTATATGATTGGTCTCACCGTTGGAATTGAGAACCCCACTGATATACCACTTGGTGATCAACTTCAGATCTCGATACGCAATCATATCCCTGAAAATGCAGGCGGTTATATTTTTGAAGGGCCGGCCATTCATTTGAATAACAAGCTGAAAGAAATCGCTATTGACGATATTGAAGACAGTGGAATTCATGGCGGCAATATATCATGGGTGGCAATTGAGGATCGCTATTTTGCGAGCGCTGTTATGCCTTTAGACACTCATGAAAATATTCAAACCCACATATGGCTTGATGATGAAACCATTCAGGTTGATCTTCAAATGCCTCACGCCAATATTGTGCCACAAAAACAGCATTTGTATAATTTTAGTCTTTTCTTTGGGCCTAAAAGTCTTGAAGTACTCAGTGGGTTTGAGAATGATCTCCATGAAATAATTAATTTTGGGTGGTTTGATATTATTGCAAGGCCCTGTCTGTACTTGATGAATCTTATTTATCAATTTTTACCCAATTATGGTATTGCTATTATTTTATTGACAATATTGATAAAAATTCTTTTTTGGCCCTTGGGTAACAAAAGTTATCAATCCATGAATCAAATGCGTAAGCTTCAACCCAAGATGAAAGAATTACAAGAAAGGTACAAAGATGATCGACAAAAAATGAATCAAGAACTGATGAATCTCTATCGTGCATACAAGGTCAATCCATTGGGCGGATGTATACCGATGCTACTTCAAATCCCTGTATTTATTGCGCTTTATCGTATGCTATATCAGGCAATTGAACTTCGTCACGCGCCATTCTTTTTATGGATTAATGATCTTTCAGCACCGGATCGATTGTTTCACTTTGAGGGATACATTCCTCTGATGCAAGAGCCCTATGGTATTCCAGTTCTGACAATCATCATGGGAGGAACAATGTTTCTTCAACAAAAAATGTCACCAGCGCCGGGAGATCCCAGTCAGGCCAAAATAATGATGTTTCTCCCCTTATTCTTTACATTTATATTTATCAATTTTCCTGCAGGCTTAGTCCTGTATTGGCTGGTCAATAATGTGGCATCTATTTTGCAGCAATACTACATTAACAAGAAAAATGAGTAAACGGAGGTTAGTTGAATGAATTACATTGAATTTGTCGGTAGAACCGCTGATGAAGCCGTAAAACAGGCAAGTAAGGAGTTAGGTGTCGCAAAAGACAAACTGAAATATGATGTAATCTCATATGGTTCTACAGGAATATTTGGTTTGGTCGGATCCAAAAAAGCAAAAATTCGTGTTCATTCCCTGGATTCATATTCAGAAAGAAAAGAAAAGCGAACCGAAGAAAAAGCCACTGATGAAGACAAAAAGGATAATATCGAAGACATCAGGCCATCTGGTTCACCCGTATCCGAAAAAACTACGCTGGAAAAAGAACCTGATGAATCCGACGATGCGGACGATCCCATTTTGTCAGATGAATATGTTCAAAAAGGTTACAACGTACTCAAACGAATTGTTGACGCCATCACTGAAGATGCAAAAGTGACACCATCTGCACGACGTGGACAGATTTTTTTTCATATTCAAGGTGGAAATACAGCGGTACTGATTGGCAAGCATGGCCAATCCCTGGAAGCCATGCAATTTTTAATTGACAAAGTGGTCAATAAAACACGTTTTAAACAAAAACTACGGGTCCGAATTGATGTTGAGGGCTATCTTCGAATCAAAGAAGAAAATTTAACCAAACTGGCGCTTCGCCTGGCTGATAAAGTTAAAAAATCAAAACGCCCTGAAACAGTTAGCCCCATGAATGCACACGACAGACGAATTATCCATCTGGCCTTAAAAAATGACAGCTCACTGAAAACGCAAAGTATCGGGTCCGGCTATTACCGGAAGCTTGTCATTTTTCCATATCGTGGTCGAAAGTCTGATGATTAACGCGAATAATAACTTAGGAAGGCTCTGAAAATATCCCCATTTTTTTGCCGGTCCCAAATCTTTAAATTTGGACGTCACACGCTTTTTCTCCCAAAGCTAAAGATTTGGGACTCCAATAAATGGGGAACTTATTTTCAAGATTTCCTTACCTGTTTGTTTCAGTCAGACCAGTCAGATGTAACCGGCTGGTCTGATCTGACCCGCATGAAAACTATATTAATTGTATGTAATAATTGTAATCGATTAACTTTATCGAACTGAACGAACATGATTATCCGCTGTCGTCTAAAACAAATAGTTCATCAATAAGTTCCCTTATTTGGTATATCTTTTGCAAATAATACGGCTCTATGAATCAGACCTTCCAAAAAAATATTCTGCAAGTCAACCTGCCATCACAAAAAGGGAAAAAAATAATGCGAAATAATACAGTTTGGAAAAATTTTGGATCAGTTAATGATGTTATAACATTTCTTGTCTTCATGTGTATTTTATCTCAAACATCCTTTGTACCAGCCGCTCAAAAGCACGATCGTCTGGAACATATCACACTGCAACTCAAATGGTTGCATCAATTTCAATTTGCTGGCTATTATGCTGCAAGGGAAAAAGGATTTTACAGACAGGAAGGATTGGATGTCATTTTGCGCCAGCGAGAACAAAATACGAATAATATTCATCAGGTGTTAAATGGTGGGGCTGAATATGGTATCGCTGATTCAATTCTTTTACTTTATCGAATGAGAGGGACGCCACTGGTTTTACTTGCACCCATTTTTCAGCAGTCCCCACTCGTATTTATGACACTTCGAAAATCTGGAATAGAAAGTCCTTATCAGTTCAAAGGCAAACGCGTCATGGTTTATCCCAAAGGAACTGATGGTATCCAACTTGAGGCGTTATTTAATGAACTTGGCATTAAAGATACAGATTACATTTCAATTCCAAAAATTTTTAATCCGGAAGCGCTCGAAAAATGTGAGGTTGATGTTTATCCCGGCTATCTGGCAAACGAGCCATTCTATTTCCATCATAAAAAAATCAATATCAATATTATCGATCCAAAAAACTATGGCGTTGACTTTTATGGTGATATGCTATTTACAACGCAGTATGAATTGGATAACAAGCCAGATCGCGTGGATCGCTTTGTACGTGCCAGTCTGAAAGGATGGCAATATGCACTTAACCATCGCGAAGAATTGATAGATATTATCCTTCAAAAATATGGTACTGACAAATCTCGTGAGGCCTTACGATATGAAGCAAATATTATTCGACGAATGATCAAGCCAGATTATATTGAAATTGGCAAACTGGAACTTGGACGATTACATTATATTGCAAAAGCATTTAAACGTCTGGGATTTGCGGAAAGCGATCAGATCCCCGATGGCTTTATTAAAAATCGTCTGAGAAAAACACCTGTTCAATTAACTGACGATGAAAAGATGTGGTTACAGAATCATCCTGTTATTCGGGTGGCCAATGAGCAGGATTGGCCGCCATTTGATTTTATGAAGAATGGTATTGCCTGTGGCTTTTCTATTGATTTTATCAATTTGATTGCTGCAAAAACGGGTCTGAAGCTTAAATTCATTAATGGCTATTCCTGGAAAACACTTATTGATATGGGGCGATCAAAGCAAATTGATCTGTTTCCGGCTGTTTGGAAAACAGAAGAAAGGGAAAAGTTTTTATCCTTTTTAAAACCCTATATCGATACTCCTTATATACTGGTGACACATGAAAATGAAAAACAAATTCATAATATTAATGATTTGATAGGATATCAATTAGTTGGCATTAAAGGATTTGCCAGTACCGAGCTGATAAAAAAATACTATCCTGAAATATTTCTTGTTGAAGTTAGCAGCGCTGCCGAAGGATTGCGATTGGTCAGTTATAAAAAAGCAAAAGCCTACCTTGGATCCTATGGTGAAACGGATTATATCATTCGAAAAAATATGATTGCAAACCTAAAAATTGCCTGTGAAACCAATTTAGATGGACGGGTCCAGGCATCAAAACTTCACATTGCGGTCAGAAATGACTGGCCTGAACTATATGCGATTCTGGAAAAAACCATATATTCAATTTCCTCTGATGAACTCAATAAATTGAAAATGAAATGGATCAGTATGGAAATCAATACAACATCAATTTCTTTATTAAAACAGGAACAGATTTGGCTAAAAAATCACAAGAATCTTCATGTCGCTTTTGATATTGATTATCCGCCTGTTGTATTTGAGTCGCCAGATGGAGCAATCGATGGTATTAGTGGAGATTATCTAAGAAAAATTAGTAAATTGTTGGGAGTCATGTTTCATCCTGTCAGACAAAACGAAATTCATGATAGGTTATCATCAGGAAAACATAATTCACCTGATTTCTACGCAGCCATTTCGCCAACACCAGACCTGAAAACCAGACTAAACTTTACAAATCCTTACCAGATATTTCCGATTGTTATCGTTACCAGAGAAGCGGTCCCATATATTGGCAATATGACTGATTTAACCGGTCGAAGGGTTGCCGTGGTGAAAAATTACGCCGCCCATGATATCATGAGAAATAATCATCCAGACCTGAAATTGCTGCCAAAGGTAAATATCAAAGATGCCCTCATGGCTGTTCAAGATAAAAGCGCTTTTGCATTTATTGGAAATATGGCGGTTATAAATCATATTGTTAACAGGGAGGGGCTGAACGGGCTTAAAGTCTCAGGTGGAACACCTTATAAAGTTAAGATTGCAATGGCTGTCCCAAAAGATAATTCCATGCTGTTGAATGTCCTTCAAAAAGCGCTGAATGCAATACCTTCCCATGAAAAAAGTGATTTAAATCGAAAATGGATTCATGGCAATTCTGAATCGCGGATGGATTATTCATTGGTATGGAAAATATCTCTTTCGGCCTGTTTGATTGTTTTTATTATTTTGTATTGGAATCGTCGCTTGCATTTTATGGCAAGAGAATTGCGCATTGCGAAAAATGAAGCAGAAAAAGCCAATCGGGCAAAAAGGGATTTTCTGGCCAATATGAGTCATGAAATTCGAACACCGCTCAATGCAATTATTGGCATGATTCATTTATCATTGCAGACGAAACTCACCCCCAAACAACAGGATTATCAAAACAAGATTTATCGTTCTGCCAATGCATTACTTTGCCTCATTGAAGACATTCTGGATTTCTCGAAAATTGAAGCTGGAAAGCTGGATATGGAAATTCAAGATTTTTCTCTTAATGAAGTTATCGAATATTTATCATCAGTGATCAAACCAAGATGCACTGAAAAAGGATTAGATTTTGCATTGTATTTTTCAAATAAAATTCCTGACAGCCTGAAAGGAGATCCTGTTCGTCTGAGCCAAATATTAATCAATTTATCGACAAATGCGGTTAAATTTACTGACAGGGGAGAAGTTTCTGTCAGCATTCAACTATTGGAGAAAAATGACAAAAAAATAGTATTGGGTTTTTCTGTTCGAGACACCGGGATTGGTATGACAAACGATCAGGTTCGCCAATTGTTTCAAGCATTTCATCAAACAGATGCCTCAATTACCCGAAAGTATGGCGGCACTGGACTGGGACTGGTAATCAGTAAACGTCTGATAGAAATGATGAATGGCTATATTCAGGTGAATAGCCAACCGAATGTGGGAACCGAATTCTACTTTACTGCCAGTTTTGGCTGGTCGAATATGAAAATTTCATCAAAAACGATTGACATTCCAAAACATAAGATAAAAGAATTGATTTCAGACAAGCATGTGTTGCTGGTAGAAGATAATGAAATCAACTTGCAGGTGGCGCAGGAATTGCTAGAAAATGTTGGCGTTAAAACCAGCTCGGCAATGAATGGAAGGCAGGCTGTATCCCGGGTTCAACAAGAATCTTTTGATGCCATTTTAATGGATATTCAAATGCCGGAAATGGATGGTTACACTGCCACGCAATTTATTCGAAATTTGTTTCCCCTGAATGACTTGCCAATTATTGCCATGACTGCCAATGCACTGGCTGGTGAACGTGAAAAATGTATCAGTGCAGGCATGAATGATCATGTTTCAAAGCCTGTCAAACCCTTAAACCTGTTTATAACATTGATACGTTGGCTCCGGCCTGATATCGATATCAATCAGGTCCACGATTCTTTATCTGTATCATTAGACACAAAACAGGAGAAAAGTAAAACACCCTTCGATGCATCACAGGCTATTGATATGAAGACTGGTTTGGCTTATATGAATCATGATATGGGGTTGTATGTCAAGACATTAAAAAATTTTCACCAACGATTCCATGATATTCATCAAAAAATCCAATCCGATCTGGCAAATGAGAATTATCATGAAGCGGAACGTCTGGCGCATACATTTAAATCATTGGCTGGAAGCATTGGTGCAAAAAGCCTTGGAATTATATCTGCTGATCTGGAAACTGCCATTCATGACAATGATGAAAACAAGATCTCAAGACAAATAGAAAAACTTCATAAAGAACAAAAGAAAGTAATCATATCAGTGGAAAAAATACTGGCACAACATACAGATCCTGAAACAGAAAGACATTTGCAAGATAAAAATAATATAAACACAGAAGAATTGCAGCAACTTTTTGAAGACCTATCAATGCATATTGAGGAAGGCAATTCTTCTGCCATGGATCTAATTGTTTCCCTTGAAAGTATTTCACAATCATTTGAAATTTCGGATGATGTTCGTGACTTGAAAAAACAGATCGATGATTATGAATTTGAAGATGCCAGCATCACTTTGACAAAAATTGGAAAAAAATTGGCCTTATAATATAATAATATAAGCCAAAAAGAGATCATAATAATGAGTAACGCAAAAAAACAAGCAAAAGTATTAATTGTAGATGATGAAAAAATTAATCTGGATGTTTTGATTGGTTTACTTAAACCCTATTATCGAATAGTCGCTGCCAAAAGCGGTGAACAGGCTTTTAAACGACTACAAGTTCCGCCTTTACCTGATCTTATTCTTTTAGATATCATGATGCCAGGTATGGATGGTTATGAAGTTTGTCATAAACTTAAGGAAGATAATACAACGCGTGACATTCCTGTAATATTCATAACAGGAAAAAATGATGAACAAGATGAGGAAAAAGGCTTTCAGGCAGGTGCTGTTGATTATATTACCAAACCTTTCAGCCCTTCAATTGCATTGGCACGTGTCAAAACCCACATTGAACTGAAAAGACGCGGGGATATGCTTGAGCGACTTGCCGGTCTTGATGGTCTGACTGGTATTCCCAACCGAAGAAATTTCGATCAGTTTTTAGATGCGGAATGGAAACGATCTATTCGGTATAATCATATGATATCGTTAATTATTATGGATATCGACTATTTTAAATTATACAATGATCACTATGGCCATGCAGATGGCGATGAATGTCTCAAAATAGTGGCAAATGTCATATCAAAATCCATGATTCGCAGTACAGATTTATCTGCAAGATATGGCGGCGAAGAATTTGCCTGTGTCCTACCAGAAACCGATTTTGAGGGCGCTTTAACCACTGCGAAACGAATTATTGAATCCATTCAAAACTTGGGAATCCCGCACGCGCAATCAAAGGTTGCTGATTATGTAACTGTCAGTATTGGGGTTGCCTGCATAACCCCGCAACACAATGAAAAACCATTGGCTTTGATTGAAATGGCAGATAAAGCATTGTATGAAGCAAAAGGAAATGGAAGAAATCAAATTGCGGGTAGTAATAGTAAGTGATACGCACGATGATATCAGGTATACCCATTGAGATCTTTTAATGTTTTTTCGGGCTGACCTGATGTCATTAAAGCCGTTCCAATAAGAAAGGCATCAATTTTCTCTTTTGTAAGGAATGCAATTTGGTCTGGTGTGGATACACCACTTTCTCCAACCACGCAAATCGAATCCGGTATCTCTTTTCTGAGTTGTGCACAGGTGGTGATATCAACTTTCATGGTTTTCAAATTTCGATTGTTAATACCAATCAACTCAGGTTGTAATTGCATCACTGTTGATAATTCTTCTTCATTGTGAACTTCAACCAGCGGAACCATGCCAAACGCCATACTCAAATCAAAAAATGCTTTCAACTTTTCCAAATCAAGTGCTGACGCGATCAATAATACGGAGTCCGCGCCCGCTGCACGAGCTTCGACAATTTGAATGGGATCAATTATAAAATCTTTGCGCAATACCAGAATATCAATTGATTGGCGAATCGTTTTTAGATCTTCGATACATCCATTAAAAAAATCAACTTCTGTCAGAACTGAAATAGCAATAGCCCCGCCATTTTGATATTGATTGGCAATGTTTACAATATCTGCATCCGCCAGTATCGTTCCTCTTGATGGGGATGCTTTTTTTATTTCTGCGATGACAGGAATGTGCGGGCATGATCGAATCGCCTTTACCAATGATCGCGCAGGGGGTTGATGTTTTGCAATGGCTTTTAAGTCATTTTCATTGGTTCGCCTTTTTAATGATGCCACTGCTTCAGCTTTTTTGTTTATTATTTTTTGTAGAATTGTCATAGAGATACCTTATTTATAAGATTGAATTACAAATGCTCGAACAATATTTTCCTCATTGAGTACATTCCCAAGAAGTCGAACATACTATTGAAGGTATGCAACAATCGGAATCAAACCTATGTCCGAGAACGAATGTTGGGGCAAACATAGTGTTGGCCCTCGAATGTAAATTAAGCATTATAAAGAACAATCCAAAATAGCAAATCCTGGCATGGCAATGTGGTTGTTCCAGTAGCTTTTTCCATATTGCAGGATTCCCATTTCAGATATTTCAGGTTTGTGCCACACAATGGATTTAAAGCCAGCTTCTGCTAAAGCCTTTTCATATATTTTTTTAGACCAATACATATTGTTTAAGCAGATGTCACCTTGCAGGGTTTTTATGCGAATGTGAATTGGTGTGCCATTTGTCAACTGGTGATTCGTTTTCATTTTAACATTATACTGAATCTGAGCATCCAAATATTCATTGGAAATAAAGGGGCTGAGTGTAACAGATATCATTTTGCCATCATGTTTGAGATTTCTCACCATTGCTTTGCTCATTTGTTCGAGCATCTTTGGGGTAAGGGCATAGGGAAATAAGTAAACAGATGTAACGACATCAAACTGACCAATATTTGTAGACTGACAAACATCAAAAACATAGTAATCGATATCATAAGGTTTATGTTTCTCAATTGTTTGGGCCCTGGCAATCATTTTTTCGGAAATGTCCACACCGACCACACGACTTGCCCCACGCATCTTTATTTTCCGCGAATAGTAGCCATCACCACAAGCAAGATCTAAAATGGATTTGCCTTTAATATTGCCAAGAATTTTAAAAAAGGTATATTCTTCGCTGTACTGTTTTACAGGATTTGTTTTCGCAAAATGATATAATTCAGACAATCTATTATAATCTGTCATTGCTTTGAATACCTTTTCCAAAATTCGACAAGAGATTTTTCTTCAGCATCGTATGTATATTCCAGAGTGGCTTTATAACCATTTTCAATGAGAACATCCCATTGACTCATGTTTTCGGAGATCAAATCAATGAGCAAAGGCTCTATTGCATAAGCCAGAGAAATATAGTCCCCAGTTTGCGCCAGAATACAGTTTTGATTTGGTCCGGCACCTAGCAGGGTATCCACGCCGCCAATGGAATTAAAACCTGCCACAATTGTCCCACAACGCATGGCTTTCAAACAGCTTGAGACAAGCCCCTCAGCAGTTGATAAATTTAAAAAAACTGATGATTGCCTGATAATCGCGGCATAATCCCTTTCACTGTAGTTTTCCAAAGGAATCCATTGAATCAGATCAATATATTTTTGATTTCTGGCATATAGTATTCGTTTTAAATATGGAACAAGATCCGCTTTTCGTTTTATGAAAGAAATTAACTTTTTTTTGGTGTGACGTTCCTGAAAATACAATGAATCATTTAATCCAGCTACGATCAGGTGAACAGGAATGTGCATACTCCACTGAATTATTTTTCCAATAAATGGGCTGACAACCATCGCCCGCTCAATATTAAAATGCCGCCAGTCATTTTTATCTGGTAAGGTTTCAAATAAATAAGACCAGCTTAGCGCAATGGCAAATCGACGAATGGGATAATCTTTTATTTCATTCATGATGCCAGGATAAGACTCGGGTATGACAACAATATCATCTTCCTGAATTGTTCCATAGCGGATAGGCACCACTGGCTGATCCGCAAGGACAAATCCCTGATTGGCATGAAGAATGGCTGCATCAAAACCATGTTTGTTCAATATGGCGACATGTCGGTATAATCGGCTCATACCGGCACATTTCATTTGTATATCTGGGCAGTGGTATAAAATCATTGATTTTTTTATTTAGTGGGCTGAAAATGCAAACTCACCTTTTCCAAGAATGTCATGAAGATGCAAGATTCCCTGAATAATTAAATTTGCGTTTACAATGGGAAGTATTGTTATTTGATGTTTTTCCATCAGGTTCAGTGCGATAACCGCCGGCTGATCTGGATGTAATGTTCTGGGGTTATGAATCATAATGGAATCAATGGCCATATCCAAAATGTTTATATTCTCTCCAAGACAGCGTCGGATGTCGCCATCAGTAATGATACCCAGTAGCTTTTTATTGTTATCAACAACAAAGACAGCTCCCAAAGATTCCCGATTCATCTCCTGGATGACTTTGGACATGTTTGCATTTTCATAGACCAGAGGCAGTCGATCATCAGTGAGCATCAAATCTTTTATTTTCATAGTTAAACGTTGCCCCAGATTACCACCAGGATGAAATTTTTTAAAATCTGATGATTGAAAATGGTGTTTGTTAATCAGTGCAACAGCCAGGGCATCACCCATAGCCAATGTTGCGGTTGTACTGGTTGTTGGCGCAAGCCCCATTGGACAGGCTTCTTTGGGAATACCGATATCAATGACAATATCGCTCAAGCGTGCTAAGGTTGATGTTGTCCCGCCTGTAAACGCAATGATTTTACATTCCATTTCACGAACAATGGGCAGTAGATTGTTCAATTCTCTCGTTTCACCACTATAGGATAAGGCCAAGAAAACATCATTATCATCCAGCATACCCAGATCGCCATGCATGGCCTCTACCGGATGAAGAAATAATGAATGGGTTCCTGTACTGTTAAGTGTTGCAACAATCTTTTGGCCAACCAGTCCTGATTTACCAATGCCACTGACGACCAATCGTCCAGAGCATTGATTGACAGTTTCAACCATATCCACAAAAGATTGATCAATGCGATCAATCAGACCTAGCAACCCCTCGGCCTCAATTTTTAGTACCTCTTTGGCTTGTTCTATGATCATTTTTTATTCCTTACGATACATGTATAATCCATGATTAAATGAAATTATTATTTATAACACTGTTTATAAAAAATCAATTGTGAATTTAGATATTTTTCATACATAGGAATTCCCGTTGCATTGTTGCCATATGTTTCATTCTCGGCTGACGCCAAGAGCAACATGCACTATGCTGCCTCAGGAAATATCTCTGAGTGAAAACACAGTTTCTCAAGCGCCCACACTAAATTTCTTCGAATAGCACCATCTATGGCAGAAAGCTGCTGGCTATTTCTATCATTCAATACTTTATATAGTGCAGCGCAGGTAGCTTCGGGGTACACAACTACAAATGAGCGAAAGAGCCTAGAACCCCGATCCGATAAGATCACTTTATGTAACGCTGAGACGATAATCAAGAAGATTTGGAGATTTATCAAGTAGTTCATATAGGATTTTTGTTGGGCCAGTTGGCTTCCTCTTACCTTGTTCCCACTGCCGTATTGATGATGGACTTACATTGAGCAATTTTGCAAAAACCATTTGACTAAGATTCATTTTTTTTCTGATGCTTTTAATTTGATATGTCGTCAATTTAATTTCTGGAATTGTAATGCCCAATAAATCAAGTTCTTTTTTTGTAAAAGAGGTTTCAAATCCTGTATTAAGCATATCCTGAACTGTTTCGCCAATTGCTCTTCTTATTGAATCCCTCATGTTGTTTCCTCCAAATCAAATAAAATTTT
>Ga0272440_1000740_pt1 | contig 27585 bp, 17 predicted proteins | sample SSMMMBAug17_FD_192440 | JGI IMG/M metagenome (GOLD analysis project Ga0272440, IMG submission 192440) | Marine sediment archaeal communities from Little Sippewissett salt marsh, Falmouth, MA, United States - SSM-MMB-Aug17 | ecosystem: Environmental > Aquatic > Marine > Wetlands > Sediment ... | reverse complement strand
GATGAATTAAAAGTGTTTTTATTCATCTTATTCATCTTCTTCAGTGTAATCATGGTTCAAAAAATAGAGTGAACAGTTTTGTACGCATATGCTTGATGTTTAATTCTTGAGTTAAGCATTTTTAAATAGGGAACTTATTTTTTGAGTGTTCCTAAGTAAAGCCCTGAAAATAAGTTCCTCATTATTCAATATTGGTTAATTCGTTTCTGAACCATGATTACACTGAAGAAGATGAATAAGATGAAATAAAGACTCTTTAAATTCATCTTTTTCATCTTCTTCAGTGTAATCATGGTTCAAAAAACTGAATGAACCTTTATTTAATGGGGAACTTATTATCAAAACGTTCCTAAGTATATGATTGATGTTTTATTCTTGAACAGTCAAGCCTTTTTAATGGGAACCTTATTTTTCGAACACTTTTTACATGGAATGTCTCTCATGTTATGAAAATCAAAATGAAATCATTGAACTGAACAAAATGAGCTGTGGGGTTTAATTTTTAGTCATTCTTTATTTTGGACTTGCTTTAACTGAAAGGCTATGTTATTGAGTCGAGAATATATTTAAAAGATTATTATTTTTCACCTAATTGAAAAAATTGTAAGCTACATATTCAAAAAATGATGTCAATTTATGGATAACCAAAAGATGAATATGATGCTGACAATTTAAAAGTTTTAATAGATAAAAGGAGGAAGTTTTTTTATGAAAACCTTAATAGGTGGCGCAATTGCGGCTTTGTTAGGACTTATTGGATTAGCAATTTGGTGGCAGCCATTTTTTCAGTTACTGACCGGAACAATTCCTGTCGGACTTTTACTGGGTGGATGCCTGGCTTTATATCTTGGCATGGATGAGTTAAAAGATACCTGGCAACAGGAAGGGTTCGAAGCGGGTGATGACTCTGAAAGCCTGAAACAAAAGCTAGAAGAATTGGAAAAGGAAAATGAAGCCTTAAAATCCAACAAATAATTCATTACAATTTTTACAAAAAGCCCTATGAGAAAAAATCATTTATTCATAGGGCTTTTTTTTATGTCAATACACAAGAAAGGAATCGAAAATGCAACAAACACTATCAATAATCAAGCCAGATGGTGTTGGGCGTGGGTTAATTGGAGAGGTTGTTAAACGATTTGAATCCAATGGTATTCGGATTGCAGCCATGAAAATGGTGTATTTAACACGTTCTCAAGCTGAAGGCTTTTATGCTGTTCATAAAGAGCGACCATTCTTTGACAGTCTGGTCAGTTTTATGACATCGGGTCCCATTGTCGTGATGATTCTCGAAGGTGATGATGTCATTGCTAAAAACAGAACGTTGATGGGTGCCACAAATTACAAAGAAGCTGCTGAAGGAACCATTCGAAGAGATTTTGCCACTGATATTGAAAAAAATGTTGTGCATGGCTCCGATGCGCCCGAAACAGCAGAATTTGAAATTAATTATTTTTTTAACACATTTGAAATAATGCCCGGATAATATGTGAGATACACTTCCGCACTCCGGTCAGTCGGCCTGGTCTGCGAGTCAGGCCGGGCCACACCTTGTATTTCATAAATTCCTGCAAAAAATAACATGAATCAAAAAAAACCATATCGTGTGAACCTCAATAACATCGCCATTGTCCTGAATCATCCCAGATTCCCTGAAAATATTGGATCTACTGCCAGAGCCATGCAAAACATGGGAGTCCGCCGCTTGATTATTGTCTCTCCTCAAAATTGTGATTTATCAAAAGTGATGAAACTCGCAACGCATGCTGCGTATGATATTATTGAAAACATGATCGAATTTGAATCATTAGAAACGGCTCTGGCATCTTTCAATTATATTGTGGGTACCACAGCGAGACTGGGCGGATATCGTTTTGATATCCAGTCGCCAAGCGCTTGCGCCAACCATTTAATTGAATTATCGCAATATAATGATATTGCCATTGTTTTTGGTCCTGAAGACCGGGGCTTGACCAACAATGAAATAAAACGCTGCCATGCCCTTGTAAATATTCCCACAGCAGCTTTTTCATCCCTCAATTTATCACAGGCGGTAATGGTATTTTGTTATGAACTATTTATGGCAAAAAGTGAACCAACTGGCCCTTCAATCCCTAAACTGGCGGATCATTATGAATTGGAAAGAATGTATCAACGCCTTGAAGATGTGCTGACCCGAATTGACTTTATCAATCATGAAAACCCTGACCATTGGATGAATAATATCCGACGCTTTTTTTCACGTATGCAAATCCGATCACGTGATGTTCGAGTCATTTTGGGCATATGCAGACAGATGGATTGGTATGTTGGCCACAAAACCACAAAAGATAAATGAAATAGAACCTTTACACTTTCTGCATTTCATTTCTCCCAATAAGACCTGATGGCCGAACAATTAGAATTAAAACGAGTAATGCAAAGGCAAAAACATCCTCGTAATCGCTTGATACATAGCCTGTCGCAAAACTTTCTGTTAAACCCAATATCAACCCACCTAAAACAGCTCCGGGTACCGAGCCAATACCCCCCAAAACTGCTGCTGTAAACGCTTTAATCCCTGCAATAAAACCAATATAAAAATTGATTTGTCCAATATGTGATGCAATCAATACGCCTGCAATGGCTGCTAATGCCGAGCCAATGACAAATGTTATAGAAATCATGCGATTAATATCAATTCCTACTAACATGGCCATTTTTTTATCCTGAGCTGTCGCACGCATTGCTTTGCCGATTCGAGTATATTTGATTAGCACTGTCAGGCCAATCATCACAATAACAGTTGTGATCAGAATAACCAGTTCCGGCCCCCCAATCATGTAATCAATCCATGCCAGACATTCAAAATCTGGGATTAATGATGGGAATGGCATAAAATCTGATGTTTGCGCCAACATCACATAATTCTGTAAAAATATTGACATCCCTATTGCACTGATTAAAGGTGAAAGGCGCGGCGCATTGCGAAGGGGTTTATAGGCAATTTTTTCAAGTGTAAAACCATACGCTGATGCATACAACACTGCAATCAGCATGGCTGTAAAAAAAACTGACATTCCGGCATATCCATACAAGGTCATAATGCCGGATACAATCAGTGCTGTAAATGCGCCTAACATATATATTTCGCCATGAGCAAAATTGATTAACTCAATGATTCCATAAACCATCGTATAGCCCAGGGCAATTAACGCATAAATACTTCCCCGCGTTAATCCGCCCAACAACAGTTCAATAAAATACAACACTGTTTCTGTAAAGCTTTCAGTCATCATTCTTTTAATTCAACATATTGTCCATTTTTAACCTGATACATGGAAAAATCCACGCCGACAGCATCACCACGTTTATCAAAACGAATGTTTCCCAAAGGCGTTTTTACATATTTATTATGAAGCGCCTGTTTAATTGCATTATAATTTGTAGAACCCGCCTTTTCAATGGCATTCAACAATGCCAATGTCGCAGAATAGGCATTTAAAAAAAAGGCTCCTGGATCTTTACCATATTTCTTTTGGTGATCTTTTATAGCCTGAATGGTCATTGAATTTTTAGATACATCTACTGGGCCTGTTGCATATACGCCTTCAGCATATTTTTTGGCCACCTTAATAAAGGTATCATCCTTGACGCCATCATCAGAAATAAAAATTGTTTTCATTCGCTTTTTGCGCATTCCACTGACCAGTTTTGATGCTTCAGGATGATACCCACCAAAAATGACCGCATCAGCCTTTTTACGTTTAATCTTTCGAATCACAGCAGAATAATCAACTGCCCCGGGCGTAATCCCCTCATACAAAACAACTTTGGCTTTGCCAGATTGGTCAATAAATTTTCGCGCAAATTCAGCCAAACCTTTGCCATAGTCTCCTTTATCATGGATGACAGCGATTTTTTTTAGGTTTAACCTATTCAAAGCAAAATTAACCTGTACCCTTGCCTGGTTATCATCCGAGGCAATCGTTCGAAAAAAATTTGGATAATTTCCACTTTGAGTCAAATCAGGTGTGGTCGCTGATGGAGATATGGTGATAATATTCATATCTTTATATATTCCCAATGCAGCCTTTGTTGCCCCGCTACAAATATGTCCCATAACAACATGCACGCCTTTTGAAACCAGGCGAGTCGCTGTATTGGTTGCAAGTTCAGGCTTACAGGAATCGTCCTCAGCCCATATCACAACTTTTTTCCCTAAAACACCGCCTTTCGCGTTTATACCTTCAACCACAAGTTCCGCTGCCTTTACTGATGGCAACCCATAGGAAGCCAGATCACCACTGTGAGCTCCTGCGACGCCCAATTTGATTGTATCTGCCAGGGCATAACTCCCAACAAAAAATAGAATAAAGAATACAGTCAATAGCTTAGCAATGTTTTTCATCATAAAATCTCCTTTTTTTTGCACATAGGCTTGGTTTCGGTTTGACCTGCAATTTGGGTTACACTCAATTAATTTTTCGAACATTCCTTAGGAACGTTCTGAAAAAAAGTTCCCCATTAAATACTCATTATTGAATATTGTTAAATCGTTTCTGAACCATGATTACACTGAAAAAGATGAATAAGATGAAATAAAGACACTTTTAATTCATCTTATTCATCTTCTTCAGTGTAATCATGGTTCAGAAACGATTCAACAAATAATATCTATCGAATTTTTATTTTTCCGATACATTTTAAATAAATGTTCATTCAGTTTTCTGAACCATGATTACACTGAAAAAGATGAATAAGATGAAATAAAGACACTTTTAATTCATCTTATTCATCTTCTTCAGTGTAATCATGGTTCAGAAACGATTCAACAATATCTATCGAATTTTTGTTTTTCCGATACATTGAAATAAAGACACTTTTAATTCATCTTATTCATCTTCTTCAGTGTAATCATGGTTCAGAAACGATTCAACAAATATCTATCGAATTTTTGTTTTTCCGATACATTGAAATAAAGACACTTTTAATTCATCTTATTCATCTTCTTCAGTGTAATCATGGTTCAGAAACGATTCAACAAATATTGAATAATGAGGAACTTATTTTCCGAACAATCCTTAGGAAAAATTACATACATCACCAATTTTTGTCAATAGTTAAAAAACCTCTCATCAAAAAAAAAAGCCGGAACTATGTCCGGCTTTTTTTCATTCGGCTATTGAAAATTGTGTTATATGTATTTGCCCCCTGATGTGCGCTTTTATTTCTCCTCTGATGAGTAAACAACTTTGACTAGGGATTAATCGAACATGGTTGAGGGCTGCATGCTTGTGCAGGGCCAATTTGTTCGAGAATTTCTTTTTCTGTATAAGTCACAATTTTTGGTGGCGTATAATCTTGTTTTTTACGCTGCTCATTTTTGATATTTTGTTGTTTCTTCTTGTTTTCCACTTTTCCTCTCCTTTGTATATTTTTCAATAAATCAGATCTTCTATATGTGCCAATTAATTTACTTTTTAATCTGGCACAATTAGGATGATTCGCTGTTTATTGAAAAGTTGTTAGTTGTTGAAGTAGAAAGATAACATCACCAATATTTACATCGCCATCAGCATTGGCATCGTAATCTATTGGATTTTCTGAAGTTCCATTTCGTTTTACATCAGTTGAAACTGAACAAATACGTTCATTATTATTGAGATCAATTTCTACTAACTGATAAAAATAATTCTTTCCTACGTCAATTTGATCATCTTCATACTCATAGGCCTTCCCTGCTATTGAACTTCCTTTTGCATCAATCAGATCTGAAAGTTGAGTGTAAATACCATCCTTTGTTTCACTTCGTTTAATAATAAAACCCGAAGTATCTATTTCTGAGGCGGTTTCCCATTGTATCAGCATTGAATCAGGCTTCGTTATAATATCGAATGTTGATATTTTTACCATTAAATTATTAGTATTTCCATAAGATACTGTTTGGGTGGATGTTAAATTTCCAGAATCTTTGACAGTCAAGGTTATTACCGAAGTTGTTAATGACTGAGAAGCAGATCCGATTGTTAAAGTCAGACCTTTATTTTCAGCGGCTGTAAGTGATGATATTGTATAAGTAGTACTATTTCCAGTCACAGACACACCGGTGATAGTAATATCTTCAGGTGTTGTTGCTGCGGAGTTTGCTGAAGATACTGTTAAAACGATATCGCCCCCTTCTTGATCATATAAATCAAAATAAATATTTGGGGCTGACACAGGGTTACCTGTTGCACTTGCAGTTAGATTTCTAATTTCAGGTGCATTATTTTCTGCATACACAATATTGGTTCTTGCATTTGTTGATTTTCCATCTGTCTCGTTGCCAGCAGCATCACGAAATATAACATAGACTGTTTTCGTTTCATACCCTTCAGTCAAAGTCCATTGTTTGGAGGTTGCATAGGATTCCCATGAACCCGAGATCCCATAGCCTGAGTTACTGATATACATTTCTGTTGCGCCATCAGCATATATACTCAACGTAACAACCTGAGCGTTGGTTGTTTCAGGAGCACTGACGCTGACATTGGTTGGCGCTTTTGTATCAATATAATATGGACCATGGGTCGTTTGCGTATGCCAGTTAAAAAAGCCTTCTTTTGCTCGAATATGAAAATAGTAAGCGATTGAACTATTGGATGATTGGCTTACTGCATCACTAAAATCTTCACTCTGTATCGTTGTCATTTGTGTTGACTGATCAAAATCACCGATATCATATGAACCTGATGTGCTAAATGCATAATAGTAATTAACAGTTGTTGTATACGCATTCCAAGTCATTCCGATCTGAGTCTTATTGGAATACGCATTTATTGTATGCGTTGTAGAATGGACATTTAACACATTATCATTTGCTGCATATACTGAAAAAGAGTAAATTAAAATGATCGTTATGGTGATGTACCCCATCAGTAAATTTTTCATACTTTTCATCTCCTTCTGGTATTTAATTGATATTTTGGCTTGTATCGGACAAATCTTACAAAGTCTTAGATGTTCGATCTGCATGGCATACCAGATTTAAACCGGCATGCTTACCGATTGTGTATGTTATCTATTGAGCTTTCATAATCATTTGTTCCTTCTATTAAGATTTATTTTAATAGAAGGACTCCTTATAAAAGCAAAATCTGTTCTGCTACTTCGTCTCTTCAAATACAACGTTAATAACATCACCGGTTTTAAATGTGGTTCCATCATAGCTTGTTATAAGTGTTGAAAACTCACTTACAAAATGGTTCAAACTGCCATCTCTAGTAATAAAGTGAAGTACATATTGCGTATCAGCCTTTAATGAGTTCACTTCAAAGCTTCCGCTGCCCGAGTTTATAAATGTTTGTCCCTCTGCAGCGTATGTTGTACTGTTATAAACCTTAACCATGACTTGTTCTGTATTACCTGTATAAGTCAATGTACCTGATATTGTTGTTTGAGCTCCTTTAGTCAGATTAAAGATAACTGTGTCATTAATATTAATCCCGGTTCGTTCTGATACAGGATATCCATAATCTGTGGGATATACTGTAACGACATAATCACTTGAAGAACTGATTTTTAAGGCTTCAAAGGAATAGTTTCCATCTGAATCTGTTCTGGTCAATTCATTGTTTACGTTCAAAGAGTCTGAGCTTAATGAGACAAGAACATCTTCAAGTTTTGTACCTGCAGTGGCCTGAACAACACCAGAAATTTTACCACCTGAAGAAAGTGTAAAATTAACAACATCCCCAGGCGACTTCCCAGTTACAGAATCACTGGCATAACTGCTGCCAGATGCTGGAATCGCGATGATTTCATAATCATCGGCATTAGGCAGTCCATTGATTTCATAATAGCCTTTATAGTTGGTTTTCACATCAAATCGTTGAACATCTTGATTATCAGAAAAAACATGAATCATGACATTGGCGATCGCAGTTGATCCATCATCGTTATAAACATATCCCCGAATATCACCTGCTGCAGTTTCTAAAGGGATATTATAGTTCATCAAGTCAGAGGTAATTCCAACGTCATTTTTCGTAAATATGAGATAGTCTTCGTCAGTTTCAACCATGAAATCATAATCTGTCCCTGAGGGGACACCTTTAAATTCATACTCTCCATCAGCATTTGTCGCTACCCATTCATCATATTTAGTTGCTTCAGATCGTAAGAAGACTCCAGCTTCAGCAATGGGTACATTGGATGCATTCCTTACAACTCCGGAAACCTGATAACCTTTCGTTAAAGTAAAATCAACTTTAATATTGGAATCATCAATGGTAACAGATTTTTCTTGTTTAATATAAGCATTTGTTGGCGCAGGTTCTACTGAAATATTATAGGTTGAATTACCAGGCAACCCTTTGATTATAAAACTTCCTGAACTATCAGTCCTTGAATGGCTATCCATGTTTTGAGTTTGGGCTGATGCCACAACGACCATTCCCTGAATTCCTTTTCCATACTCATCTTGAACGTTCCCTGATATTTGATAGCTTGTGCCAATAACGATGTTTACTGAAGTGCTACCTTCACTCACTGAAGTTACATTTGTCGCAAAATCCATATCTCGCGTATGATTCGATCCTTCTTTATAAATAAATGGTGGCTCATTTGTTTTCAATGCCATTACTTTAAAGTCTGATGCACTGTTCAAGCCCTCAATTATAAAGCTACCATCTAATCCAGTTGATACAACACCCCATGAATTGGTACTGTCTGACCAGGCTTCAACTTCAATATTACTTATGCCATCACCATTAGAATCTTTGACAAAACCATCAATAAAGTAGCCTTTTTCTAATGTAAAATTTATATTCCCCGGGTCACCTGAAGTATTATCAACACGTGTGGCATTTTCTGGGTTTGTCTGGCTATCATAAAAAAGCGTTGCATATTTGACTGAATTAACAACCACGATATAATCATCACCCTTCTTCAATCCCTTGATAGTATACTCATAATCGCAACCATCTTCATTAGTGCAGGTTTGGGTGACTTTGACCATTGTGGCATTGCTGGAATCTAATGACTCAGAAAATGCATCGATCCAGATTTCTTCTCCAATTTCTGCATCATTCGGTACAGTAATCTTTCCTGAAATGTTTTCTAGATCTGATGATAATGTAAAATCAATACCTGTTTTATTTCCATTCATGACATTCACGCGATTGGCTTTAAACCAGCTTGTTTTTGCATTGTATAGTATATCCGGATGATTTAAGGCATGAAAATGAACGACATAGTCTTCAGCTGGTTTTAATCCACTTATCATATAATGCATATCAACTCCGACGACCCCTTCAAGCATGACTTCCTCAACAAAATCCGCTGTTTCAGAAAATGCGGATACCCAAGCTTTATTTCCATCGGGTAGTCCTGTAATGGTTCCCGATATACTTCGATTTGGATTAATCAATGTCAGATCCACATCTGAAATATTATCTCCTGTTATCGTGATCATTTTGGGGGCATCAAGTATGTATTTATCTGAAATTATATTTATTTCATAAGTCGCGTCATCTATCAAACCTGTTAATTCATAGTTAGCCCCATCGCTATCCATATGACTGGATGATAGGCAAGATTTCCAATGTCCTTTACTTTCCGACCAGGCTTCAACTTGAATTCCAGAAACTGGCTGGCCATTAATCATGACTTTACCTTTTACAGAATAAAAATTTGATTGAAGCACGATGTCTCGGTCGGTCTCTGAAGGAGAAACACCTTGCGCAACGCCATTTACCATCGTCAAGTCTCTAAAACTGTAGACTGTTGTTTCACTATCTTTATAATAGGCCTGCCCAAACTCTGGATCAATTATAAATATGATATAGTCGTCTGCATTGGGATCAAGGCCAACCACTTCATATCGGCCATCTTGATCCGTTGGGACATCACCGCCTGTTCCTGTTGAATTCGATGATACATGAACCCAAATCACATCCGTTGACGGATCAAATGATCCGCCAGAAACTTCACCTTTAATTAGATTCTCTTTATTCATTGCAAAATCAACATCATCAGCGTTATCGTAAGAAAGGTCAATTTTCGTTGCATTATCTATATTTTGAACGCCATTAAAAAACTGAACCGGATAATCAGGCGCATGGGCAAAGACAATATAATCATTAGCAGGGACTAAACCAGTTAAGGTGTAATCGCCTGAAGCATCAGTCAGTGTAAAATGCTCAAAATTTTCTTTATTGGATTTTGCCACCACTTCGATATTTTCAGGAGAACCTGTTTCAACTGTCACAGATCCTCTCATCATCAAACCGGACGCGATTGTAAAGTTTATGTCTGTGTTGGGTGCCATGATGAGATCTGCATTTTCAGGATTGTTTTGATTATTGTAAGCCTGATAAGGAAACCCATCTGGATGAATTTCCACAATGTATTTGTCTTCAGTGTTGCTTTCGCTTTCAACCGCTGTCAATCCAGTAATCGTATATTGTCCCTGGGCGTTTGTTGTTGCATTACCGCCAATCATCAATCCTTCAGACCATGCATTCACATGAATGTTTTCAACAGGTTCACCATCAAAGTTGACCACTTTTCCACTGATGCTTTCACCAGTTGCGAGAACTAAATCAATCTCAAGCGGGTTCTCTTTATTGTTGGTATCAGTAATGGTAATCATTTGAGACTCAGAAAAATTTGATGTCATCCCATTTTCATTATAATATAGTTCAGTTCCTGTTTTTTCAAACCAGGCGCTCAAGCGATATTCGCCTTCAGGCAAATTCGTCAGAGAGTATTCCCCTACTGCATTTGACACGCAATGACCCACTTCATCATCATCATTGAACAATGCGATTTCCACTCCACTGATACCTTCACCTTCATCTCCATCACGTATAATTCTGCCAACCATGGTGCCTTTATACAAGGTCAACACCAGATTTTCGGTATCTCCACTCATTGTTGAGAGGGGTTCTTCAGTATGGGTTGGAAAAAAAGGCGTTTCAGGGCCTGGATGCACAGCAAGATGAATATGGTCTTCAGGAGGTAGTTTTGTAAACGTATAATAACCATCTTGATCGGTCATTTGAGGATCAATCGGGGCTTTTCCAGGTACAATCAATAGAACTTCACAGTTGGGTATTCCATTCCCATCTGAATCGACTATCCTTCCATTCACCTGACGCTCTACCACGTTTATTAATCCAATTTTTGTCACTGAAATCGGTTCGTCTATCCCTTCAACCTGAGCAGTTAAAGAGACAGTGTAAGTTCCAACTTCTGTGTATGTATGTTCAGGTGAAGCCGCATCACTCGAAGTATCATCGCCAAAATTCCATGTCCAGGTTATTGCCAATGATTCTGCGTTTATCGCTTCACTGAAAAACTTGACACTAAGGGGGGGTTGTCCATCCAGGCGACTGGTGGTGTAAAAATCAATATCAACATCATAGTGTTCAACATCAATGTAAACAACCTCTGAAGTATCCTCTCCATTTTCAGAAATGACTTGAAGGGTAATGGGATATGTTCCTGGTGCAGTGTACTCATGATTTATAATATCAGCGACATCTCTCCATTCAGTTTCACCATCACCAAAATGCCAGAATCTTTCATCAATTTCTTCACCAATAGAGGCATCCTCAAGTACAACGATAAAAGGAGCATTGCCGATTTGATCTGAAATAATATTGAAATTGGCAATCAGCGTTTTGTAAGTTAGCGCACCTGCTTTCATTACTTCACCACCAGCCGGGTTGGTAATTGAAATATCAACACTAGCTATTGTGTCTGTATCATTGGGGGGGGCGACAAATTCGATTTGATTATCAGTTACAGTTGTTGGGGTAATTGTCTCATCAGCGATGGTCAGTGTGAGGCCTTGTTCAAAATGAGCTCCTGTTATCGTTATGGGAATGTTACCAGTTATATGCACACGTTGCGGCGAAATAGAATGAATGTAGGGATTAAAAAGTAAAGGAAACTCTTTATTATAAGATTTCATATCATTGTTAAAGACTGTTATATTGAGGATGTCTTCTTCATAGACTGTCAGATGACATGTTATGGAGTTTGCTGATATTTGCTTATCATCGACACCAATACCGCCTACATTTACAGTTGTTCCACTACGAAAATAATCACCATAAATTGTAAATGTCAGACTATCTGATGTCCCAGTTGCCATTGAAACATGCGAAATATCTGGTGGATTATATTCATATCTCAGGTGATCATCAATAAATTTCCCATTCGGATTGTTAATGATAATATCGACATTTTCAAAGGTTCTGTTTTCGGATATCGTATAAGGTAGAGCCTGGCAAACAATCTTTGTTACTGAGTCTTGCGTGCTTTCAACTGTGATTCCACCAATTGTAACAGTTGCAGATAGCTCAAAAAACGTTCCAATAATTGTTATTTCTTCGCCACCTGTATTCATTACAGTTTGAGGCGTAATACTCGTAATTGTTGGTTCTGGATAATCATATGTAAAGGGCTGTGTGGATGAATACCCATTTGGATTCGTCACCACGACATTAACCACACCAAAATCATGAGGGGGAATATCGCAAGTGATTTCTGTATTTGAAATGACGCTAATATTGTCGGGTTCACTATTATCAATGAGTACAGTCGCAGTTTCTTGAAAATGGGATCCCAGAATTGTCAATTGACCGCCACCCAGGGTAGTTGTTTCTTGCGGATCAATAGAGTCAATTTTCGGAATAAACACGTATTTTATTGTTGAAGTATCTTGTTTTCCATCATCGTTTTGAAGAATAACATCAACAGTCGTATCATCAAAACTTTCAGTGTATGGTGCGATATAGCATTGTATCGTTGTCTCAGATATGAATGTTGCGTTTGCTGATTTCCCATTGACAGTCAAGGTTGGGTTTTCACGAAAATAGTCACCCATGATCGTTACTGTTAGGCCTTCAGATGGAACTTCAGCAGGTTGAATTTCCAAAATTGTAGGAGGATCATACTCATATATTAGATTCGTTGAAGATGTTAATCCATCGGGGTTTGTGACCATGACTTCCACTGTTCCAATTTCATTTCTGGGTGGGATTTCACACGTTATCAGAGTCTCTGAAAAACTATGAATGTTGGCTGTGATTCCATCTATAGTAACACTCACAGTTTCTTGAAAATCAGTTCCTGTAATACTTAAGGTGCCTCCGACGCTTAGAAATACAATATGTGGCGAGACCTCTAAAATATTTGGCGCAGGATCTGCTGATTGTGCATCAATTTCCAACCCATAGTTTTCATTATCACCTTTAAATGTTGGCGGTACGGAATCAATTGGGGTATATAATCCCCAAGGTGATTTGGGGTTCATCATGCTATTATCTAAAGGAATTCTAAGCTGGTTGCTTGCATCATACACAATAAAAGATAATTCTTCAGTTATAGATGCACCCTCTATTAGCGGCGTTGATGGATCATCACCATAAACTGTAAAATTAAAAAATCCATGCGGAGTCCCATCACTGACGACCGAACCTTCAAAAAGAGCACAGAGTGTTCCTTCTTGATCAAAAACAGCAATTTGATCATCAATCTCTGCTGGTTCACCATCAATATAAAAATAATCACCAATTAGTGACATAAATGAATTCGTATTAGGAATATCGAATGTAAAAGGTTCATCTGCGTAAACATTTGAAATAATAAGCAGAAAAAATAAATTAATAAGTAAAAAATATTTTGTCGTATTTTTTATAATTTGCATACCGCCTCCTAAATTAGTAGTTAAAAAGGGTTGAATCATTCAATTTTATCCAATAGCCATAACCTGGGCCAATATAATGTAACTTATTTACAATTGCAGGTAATAATGGATTAAAAGTTTCAGATCCTTTGGAGTCAAAGTTACGAACGATTGAATACTTTCCATCAATTGATAAAAAGACTTGTTTTAGAGAAGTCACTTGCGTTGCCTGGACACCCTCAGGCATATCAATTTCTGGGGGGGTGTTTGAATCATACTGTAAATCGGTGTGCCAACACCCAATTAGGTTCCAATTATCATTTAATAAAAGAGAATCAGAAGGTTGCGCTCTAGGACCATTCAATTCTAGAACCCCCGGTGCATTCATTTTAATCCAGTAGCCATAGCCGACTGCTAAATAGTGAAGTTTATTTACAATTGCTGGAAGATTCGGATTATAAGTTTCAGAACCATTTTCGTCAAAATTTCTTATTAAATCATATTTGCCACTAATAGAAGATAACACATCGTTTAAACTCGCAACTTTTTCATAGGTGACATTCGGTAGTGTCGCTAACGATGGAATGGTTACTGAATCATAATATACTTTATTCACTGAAAAGCTAAATAGATTCCAGCCATCATGTAATGGAATTTTTTGACTACTTGACAAATGAATATTTAAACCCCATTGGTCCAAATTACCAGTCCACAAAGGGGGTAGGCTTGGGGAAGCTGGAATGACGTTATCAAAAACAGCTTCGTTAACAAGCATTGAATTGGAAACAGTTGATTCTGATTGACTACTGACATCCCAAATTTTGATTGTCAATACATCATTCACCTCAGCTCCTTCATCCAACTCCGTCGTCTCATCATCTCCATAAACAGTCAGCACATACCATCCTTCATTTTCAACTATTGCACGCCCACATAAGATGCCATCTGGATCAAAAACACCTATTTCATCACCAATTTCTGCGGGTTCATCATTTATCGTAAAATTATCACCAAAAAAGACCACTGATTTACTTGATTTCAGTATTGGAGTTGAAAATGGGCCTTCATCTTCTTGTTCAATTGTAACGATAATCGTATCTGGTATATCACTTAAGGCATTATCTGGTGAACCCAACTTTATTTCTATGGTTTCATCGTCTTCAATAATAAAATCATCAACGATTGAAATGGAGATTGTTGCTGAGTCATCACCAGCAGGTATAAAAATTGAGTCCGTCGCAATATTAAAGTCTGTAACAGGTTCAGCAGTTCCAGCCAATGAAATTGGAATTGTAATATCATGCTCAGTAGAAACAATGGACAATTCAACTGTTAGATCAAGACTGCCAATACTCTCTGAAACACTTTGCGAAGTTGTTGTCCATGCGACAGTTGGTTTTGTTGTAATATTAATGGTCGCGTTTCCGGGGTCGCCATAATATCCGGCAGCAACTGAGGTAAAACCTGTATTGATTCTTGTATTGCTTGATGAAATCCCAGTATTCACTTGAAAGTTTAAATCAGCGAGCTTGAATGGAAGCGTTTCGTTTGGCCACTTGCCTTGTCCGGTGTCCGCCCATGCAATAATTATCATTCGATCTGTGTTCGCATCACGATCTGTATTTTTTGGATCTTCTGCTTTTTCAAATGGTGAACTGATATTTAGTGATGCAAGATTGGTTGTATTAAGATAGGTTAGTTTCGTTGAATCATAATGAATACGAATTCCAACTCCAGACAATGTATTATCATTATCTGATACATTATACATCACAGACATAGAAAATGAACTGCCAATTGATTTATTTACAACATCTGGCAAAAAGTAAATTTCTTGATATTTTGCAGTTGCCTGCATTGGACACAAAAAAAGCATCACAATTAAGAAAACAACAATATATAATATTCGGCTAACTGCCAGGTTTTCACCTCTGCTCATTTTATCCTCCTTATGATAGACAAGTTCTTCTATAGTCATATTGATGGTCATTTTTTTAACCATCGGCGTATGGTATATTTTATTTATTGCTTTGTTAAAATAATTTATAATCAAAGCAGATTTTAACATGCTATCTGTAATATTTTTTCAAGTAAAAGATTTATTTCTATTTTTTTTACTAATTTAGTTGCCCCACATGATTGAACGTTTGAATGATATCAATCAAATTGAATTTGCCATCTTTATTAATATCTATATTGGGTAAAGAAGTTATAAATAATTGAAGATTTTGACCTTCAAAAGGTCCATGCCCTGATGTGCTCGTTGCTGTAACGTTTAACCATGTTTGAACATCTTGAACATTATCTCGCACTTTGAATTTTATCCGCAACAACTCTATGGGAAGCTCTAAATATGGCCATGTATCATATCCATAACTCGTCCATGCTGTGCTAATTACCCGATCTGTTAAGTGATCATCATCAGAATTATCTTCAAGTTTATCAATTCCTTTTTGGAATCCTTCTTCATACTTACTATTAATATCAATAAATTCAAGAAAATTTGAGTTGTAATGAATTTCAATACCAATGCCTGTTGTTTTAGAATTATCTGATACATTATATAAAGCGTATATATTAATTAGTTCTCCACTTCTAACCGATGTATCCCCGGCTGAGAATAAAGAAACCATTTGTGTTGAGTCATTTGCAAATGAACCACTAGCTATTAATAGTAATATATTAAAAAAAATAAGTATCTTGAATTTTTTTTTTGTTGATTTTTCCATTGCTCAATATATTTATTCATTTGACTTATAAGTAAAGAGTCTTCATTACATATGAAGACTCTTAGTTATATAGAAAATCTTCTCCGGGTGATTTATTGAACTAAAATCTTCGCTGATTTTCCTGAAAATGAGCATCCAGCAGCAACAGCTGAATCAGAAACATTAATACTTGTTTCACCATTCGGTGCATTTTTATTGATATTCACATTCAAATTCGCTAGAGCACCGGGTAAAGATAAGAAAATTGGCCAGTTACCAGTAACGCTTGCCCAGGCTACGATAACAAATTTATCTGTTAAAGGATCGCCATCAAGATCTTTAACATCAGGCTGAGGAACATAATGTTGACCGACCATTCCTTCACCATAAACGTCAGTCAAACTGACACTGTCAATAAACTTTGAATTAAAGTGAATTCGAACGCCAATTCCACTTGTTTTATCATCGCCATCTATTACATTATACAGAAGTTTTACAGTTATTATTTCATTAGAAAATGCAACCGATGATTCAGGTGCTAATGAAACCTGTTGTGTTTTTGCAATGGCAGTGCCTGTAATAAAAAAAAGAGCAAAGCCAACGACTAAGAAAGTCATGAATTTGCATTGTTTTATCATTGAATACTTCACTGATACCTCCTTGGTTTATTTGCAGACATTTCATTTTGCAATGACGTATCTACAATAAAAGAAAGCAGCAGATTGAATACAACCTGCTGCTTTTTTCATTAATATCAATCTGTCGTAGGTGTTATCACTGTAGAACCTTTTTGTGGCAGATAATGTTTAATATAAGGAATCACTTTTTCATCGGTATCATTTGGGGCACCCGGGGCAATTGCATTTTCAATTAATGCGTCCCCTTCAGTAAAGCCAAACATGTACCTCATGATAAGCAACCCATCTGTCAGTGCGTCGGGTTCACCATTTCGATCAATGTCAAGCATTTCCAAACCATTGTTTAGGTAAGTCCAAATATCTGCCGATGACGTCCGAATGGCGTCTGCTGCAACCGCATCCTCCTGTAGGTTTGTGTTATAAATGATCAAGCCAAACAAATAGCGCATGATCAACAAACCATCAGTTAATGCATTTGCCTTACCATTGCCATCAACATCGAAACTAAAAGGATTCATTTCAACTGTAGTGGGGGATCCATAAAAGGTATATCGAGTATCCTTAGACGTTGCAGAAAAACGAATGACTGTGGTATCACCATATGTAATGCCTTGAGCTTCAGATTTAACTGAAAATTTTAAGGTACAAAGTCTTAAAGGAAGCGGAACTTCTAGTCCGGGCCAGCTACGATCTTCACTGTTGGCTTTTGGAATCCATGCGATCGTAATGACTTTATCTGTATCATCAAATTGATCGTTCGGCGTATCAACATCATCTTCATCTTTAACAGCAGTTGTCAAATCCTCAAAGCTACCTGCCATCGTGTCTGTGAGAACATTTGACCAGCCTGTAAATTCCATAAATGTTGAGTTAAAATGAATAGCCAGCCCTAAGCCTGTTGTGCCACGATTATCATCACTGGTAGTATAGTTAACATCAACAAGGAACGATTCACCCATCCTTGCTTTAGGATACAAGGGGTTTGTTGTGATGATTTGATACTTATTTGGCACATCACCGGCATCTTCATCGAATGCAGGATCATATCCATTATATGCATAAGGTTCATCCGCTGATGTTGGATCAGTTCCATTTAGAAATTCTTGAAAATTTGTATACCCATCCTTATCAAAGTCTTCATCTGGTTCTCCACAATCTGCTGAATTTAAGACAGCCGTATAAGTATCAATCCAGGCTTTGTATGTCCCTGTATATTCAATAAACTGTGATTCAAACCGATCGTCAGGATCATACATCGCAAAATCAAATGAGAACTCAGAGAGGTTAATATCAGCTCCATTTACCAAAGCAGAACCATCTTCATCTATAGTAACTGTAAAAGTATAAGCACCTGCAACTTCCCACGCATTTGCTGCTTCCGTTTGTTCACCTTTTGAATCAATATATGAACAAATCGTATAAGTTCCTGGTGGGATTTCTGTTGAGAAGTTTTTTGTTATGGTATCAGTATCCCAGTCATATGTATCAGCTTCAACAATTGGATTTCCTGATTCAGAATCTATTGCTTCTACATTTAATTGGCCGGTCTGACTTCCAAGATATTTTACAGAGCCATTTATCGTCCAAGAATCATTTTCAGCGATTTTTATAACAAATTCTTGAAATGGCCCTTTTTTAACTGAAGAATCACCTTCAATATCATCAATATTAAATTTAATGATTTCAATGCCCTCAAGGTCTCTATCATTATTAATTACAACAACTAAATTAGTGTACTCGCGTCCATTAAATTCAACGATAAATGTATCTTCAGTAATTTCATCTTCACCATCGTAAAGGGTAAAATCATCTGCACTACAGTCTGAATGCAGGCTTCTGGAAATAGTAACAGTAATTGGATCAGCGTCCTTGTTTAAAGCAAGCTTTATTGGTATTGGCTCACTTGCCTCGTCATCGACTTCTTGAGCAACAATGGCTTCACCTTGAGCAAAAGATAAAAGTTTTTCTTCAGTTCCCTTTACTGCAAACCAAAATCCAGCCTTCTGAGTTATTGCTTCAGGATCACAACTTGCAATACCAATATTCGAAATCATCTGGCCTAAAGATCCATTTATTGTAATGTCTCCCTCTGTGCTATCAATAATAGCGGCATTTCCTATCACCTGGTTATAGATAAAGTGGGTACCATCAGTCATGAATCCATGATTATTTTGACCTGCCTGCAATGGCCCTACCCATGAGCTGATCACAAGTAAACTCAGGATCAACATACATGTTTTTGATATATGCGTCATTACTTATCCTCCTTTCATCCAAGGATTTGATTCTCGAATTCACGATATCAAATTTAACTCAAGATATACAATTTAATATTTTGAAGGTTTCAAACCAAAATTTCCCTTGGAGTTTTATGGAATATTAACAAATTATTCACCCTCATAATTGAGGGTGAATACTTTTACATTGCATCTCAGGTCAATACTATTCGTCAGTTTTGGTATCAATTACGTCATATTGCATTCTATTTCCTGCATTATCCTCGACTAAAATTGTGAAAGAATAAGTTGTGCCTGGTTTTAGCGCGCCTGGATCATTTTCGCCATCAGCTCCAACATCTACTGTAGCTTTCGTTTCAGATTCTTTGTAAATAGTGGCTGTTGCTGGCCTGGTACCTGGATCAAAGTCAGTTATTGCTTTTACTTTAGCATGAGGATTTTGCACGTGTTCACATCCGACCTTTTGTTCAGGTAATTCTTCTACCAGATTTGATAAGCATCCTTCTTCATCTTCTCCCTCAACGTAATAAATAGAATATGTAAGCTGATCTTTCTCAGTCGGAGTAATTCCTTCTTTCGCTTTGTCTTCTGCTCTATCCCAAAGTAAGTTCACATAATGCTTGTCATTAATTGGGTTGACCCAATAGGACGCCGGTGCTTCAGGAGGAGTATTATCACCTGGGGGACAATAGATAGCTAAATTTCCAGCTTTATCCTTTACAACGACATTAACTTTATATGTATCGTTATAAGGTTCTGCAACCTGTTCTGCATCAGTTGGATCACAGACAGTTGTGAGAGTTGTTTGACTTGGATCAAATGATAACCATTCATTACGGCAAGAAATGCCTTTTTCACGAACAGCATCCAAGGAATCGAGTTTCTCCCCCTTAGAGAAATAAGGCATATAGTATAATGAATCGGGGCAGCTGTCTTCACATCGACGTCTATCACAATCATCAGCTTTGGTCCATGTAAGAGTTACAGGTTGCCCTGGTGACAATTCCACATCCTCAACTGTTCCTTCATTGCCAGGGACAGGGCTATAAATATCTTGAGGTGGATTTGATTCAACAATGAACCAATTACTACCATCACTAACAAATGAAGCAAATGCATTCTTGTATTCAAGATAAACCTTATCAATTCGACGATCTATGCACATATTTTCTTTTATATTGTCAGAATATGTACCGCATTTTATCGTGATAATATTTGTCTCAATTTCACAATCGCTACATGATCTCGTGATGCCATCATCGACTTTTTTTATTGTATATCGAGCACCTTTATTCTCATTTGCTGGGGTCGGTAATTGAATTGTTATATCACCTTCAACAAGAACCAATCCTTGATCACCTGCTAACAACTCATATTCCTTTGATGGACCCGTAACATCTTCATCAACAGATCTAAAAAGGGTCGTAATTTTTTCGTTGGTAATCGAACCATCGGCCAAGTCCTCAGATGTGATCGTTCCATTTTTAATTTTTTCTGTTGAGACTGATTCATCCTTTAAGGAACTACCTGCAACAATATTATCTGAAAGATTGCTATCGTCAAAAGCAATTGCACCTTGGGTAAATTCATCAGCATATTTAGCTCTAATCGCATACATTGAGCTTGTCAATTTTGTTGGCGGTTGCATCATTGCTCCATCACCAACCTTAATACCAATGTATTCAGCTGATGCAACCAGGCCCTCAGTCAATGGTACAGCTGCATCTTTACCTAGTTCTATGCTAACGATTCCATTAATTACATCAACGTCAGTTGCTGTATACGTCCATATTGCCGCTTCTGCAGTATCTTCATCATCAGCAAGTAAGTAAAAAACCATATCAACCTGAGTTAAATCTTCACCAGCACTTTCCAGCTTGCATTGATAAGAAACAGTCGTTGGAACATCAGCCAAAACGACAGATGATCCCATCCCCATAATGAGCAACATGCTCAATAAGCCTGTTAATAATTTCATTCTTTTAAAACCTTTCATTCTTTTTTTCCTCCTTAGTTAAATAAATAAAAAATTCTATAATTAAATTATGCCTAATGGCATTATTATTAATCTTTACATCCCATCGCAACAACCCTCCTTCACTCTAACAAAATATCATGTAACAGAACCAATGTTCTAATACGCGACATTCTCTGAAGACCATTAATAAAAAAAGTCCTCAAAGGTATTATTTCTTTGAAGACTACGCCACATTTACTCACTTTATTACAAATATTAATATTCATAATCATATCTATCTTTAAAAGACATTTGAAGCTTTTTTCCTAAAATTGCAATCAAATTTCAGGAACCCTTTTAATAGATTGACAGATAATGTCAATGTTTTTTTTATATCCAGAATATAAGGCACATTTTCAATTCTTGTGCCATCGCAGAATCGAATCAGTCACAATAAATCATAGAAAATTGAGATAACCATTGATTTCATTCGGTTTAGAGGTTAAATACAAATCAATAAAACAGTTGATTTTTAAGATGAGAACCTGTCTTATTTACATACCATGTAAACACTTTTTACGTAAACCCAGCCTTATGCGTAACACTCAAAAATTAGCCATTGACCTGTGATAGAATCTGATAATAATATTGAAATTCAAGTCGTCTAAATGGCCAAACCCCTTTAACTACTGAATATTGTTCAAAATTTTTATAATAATAATTAAAAACTTTTTTATAAAATAATTTGCCGTGGCTTTCCAGGAATTTTGTGCCGACTGTCAAAATTTCACTGGCAGGATCAAAAATATATTGTTTGGACTCTTCATAATAATACTCACCTAAAAAACCATTTTTTGCGAATCCTTTATACATCGAAGTTTGCTGAGGAACAGTAGCTTTATACTTTTTATCTTCTTCATCAAGATTTAATTCTACAGTTCTTAAACTCTGTCCTTTATTTTGAAAACTGACAACAAAAGGATTTGTCACTTTATAAGTCGTTTCAATTGAAATTTGTTTGGAATTGAAGATGTCAATAACAACATGATGCACAATATTCAATTGATACAAGGGAGTTTTTTCGAAACATCCTTTTTCAGGTGATTGAAACTTTTTTATCATTTCAACGATGCCAATCATTTTTCCATTGGCATAGGAAAAATCTACCCATCTATCAAATTTAAAAAATTCTCCACTGGCTTCTAATAATCCGGTTATGAAATAGCGAATATTTGCCTGTCTGAATTCATGAACGCCAATTTTCCAATTCGTTTTTGAGGCGTGAAAATAAATTTCTTTTCCAGTTTTACCAAAATAAAAATCAATTTCATTATCCGCAAATGGTGGAATGCCTCTAATATAAAAATCGTAGTCATTTAAGAACAAGGCGGCCTGTTCAAATCGACATAATCCAAACTTGATTCCATCAAGTTTTTCGGATGACCACGTGTCATTTTTTTCATCATATTGTAATAAAATATGATTTCCAAATAAATCTGTTAGTTGGTGATGCGTCAGTGAGGTTGTTATCTTTCCATTGTGATGTATTGTAAAATCGGTCAGCGTATGTATTTGATCTGCAACGATATGGATAATATTGATTTTTTCATCGCTTTCAAATTGATTTGAAGCAACGTCATAATCAAATGTTAACGAAATGCCTCCCACTAAAGCATTGGCTGTAATATGTGATATATTGTCTTCAAAATGACATTCAACATCAGTGAAAAGATGGTGCCCAAACTGAATGGATGAAAAATGACCATGCCATAGTTTTTTTTCATCATTATAATCTAATTGAATTGGCTGATTGTTTTCATCTTTGAAAATATTACAATCTAGTTGGCCGTTACGATGAAGCGGATTCATATTCCCTGTTATGCTTAAAAAATTAAAAAAAAAGGCCCCTATGGCCTAACTTTTATTGCTAATCCACTGTGTTGCTCAGCCTCATAGATCGAAAATATATTTAACGTTCATCATCAATAACATCTACACATGATGAATTGAAATGAGCAGATCTAAAATGTTGTTTGCAAATAATTAATTATCGAAATATTTACCATTTTTTTGGCTTTGTCAAGCTGTTATTTTCAATTTCAATAATTTGAATCAAAAGAGCCTCTCCCAAATAGTCAGTAAATACAAGTGGTTCATTCTTTTAAAACCCACCATGCCAGAGAAAAAAACAAATCAAGAAACCGATCATTATTATATTGGTAATTCAATAATAAATTTAGTTCCCCTGGGTTCATTATCGAAAACAGAAATCTTCCCATTGTGATCTGAAATAATCGAATTGACAATTGAAAGCCCCAATCCAGTTCCTTGCTCTTTTGTTGAAAAATAAGGTTCAAACAAGCGAGGCTTATCATCATCGGAAATCCCCATCCCAGAATCCGCCACAATGATATTGACCGCTTTTATGGCTTCCATGTTTTCAAGGGTCACAGAAATTGTTCCCTGTTCACCAATGGCAGAAATGGCATTGTCAAAAAAATTGATAAACGCGCGTTTCATTTGTTGCTTATCAATGTTCATCATGGGAATCTCATTTTTTGTTTCAAGTTTAAATAAAATATGCGGCGTGCCCTCACGATACAGGGCAATTGTTTCTTCAATTAAAGGCACCAAATCACAGGGTAAGGGATTGACAGTTGGAAAACGAGCAAATGCCGAAAATTCATTGACCAGGTTTCGGATTTGATCCACTTGATCCACAATTGTTTGACTACACTCTTGAAAGACTGGATCATTTAATTGACCGGAAAATTTTCGTTGCAACCGCTGTGCAGAAAGCTTGATTGGCGTCAGAGGATTTTTAACCTCATGCGCAATACGACGCGCAACTTCACGCCATGCTGCAATTCTTTGCAATTTTTCCTGTTCAGTTAAATCATCAAAAACCAGAACCATTCCCATATAATTTTCATTTTTTCGAAGGGCCGTAGCATGGAGCATAAAGCTTTTTTGACGACCATCAAGATGAATCTTTAAAGGGATATTCAATGAGGTATCAAGGTTCAATTTATCCATGACCTCTGATGCCAATGCGAGATGTTGTCCATGTAGTAAGTTTCTGTAAGACTGATGAATAATCTGCTCTGGTGCGATTGATAGCATGGAAATCGCAGATTTGTTTATTGTGGAAACCAATCCTTTGGCATCAAGGGAGACGACCCCCGCTGAAATATTATCCAGTACAATCTCCATATATTGTCTTTTTTCTTCAATTTCAGTATTTTGTTCCTGAAGTTTAATGGCCGAATATTCCAGTTCCTTTCGACTTTTTTGTAAATCATATGTCATTTGATTAAAAGATTGAACCAGACTTCCCATCTCATCATCCCCCACTTGACTAATTCGAAATGCCAGATGCCCCTCTGCCACCCGACGTGTTCCCTCGGCCAGGTTCCGAATGGGAATGGTCAAAGATTTTGAAACTTTCAATCCAAACCAAATGGCTGCAAAGACAATCATCAATGCAACAATGGTAAGAGTGCCATAGTGTGTCAACTTAACCGGATGTTTCAACAATTTTAACTGCTGATATTCCTCAATTCCTTTGGAAACAGAAGCCAGATTTTCTGAAATATTTTTTCCAATGAGTGCGGTGATCACAATCAAAACTTTTTTAACATTATTCTTACCTGGATTAAAAGGGACAATACCAATTGTTTTTATAAACTCACCTTCAATAGAAGCCACTTTCAAGTGACGAATGCCAAAGGGCGTCATTTTTTTTTGAAATTCATCAACAGATACCGGTTCAAAGAATTCCTCATCCATTTCAGAGGCCATCGATATGGCCATTCGTTTATAATGGATCGAGTAGACTTCAATGGCAAAAAGATTAAATGTTCGACGTGCAGTTTGAATGTAGCTCATTAGCTTTGCAGGGCTTTCATATAAACGTCTGCGTTCAATCTGATTGGCTATTTTTTTGGTATAGAATTGGTTATGATTTTCCACATAATCATACAGTCCTCGACCCACTGCCAGGGCATTGTTAAATGCCTGCTCAATTGACGCATTAAACCAGAATTCAATACTGTTTGAAATAAAATTCACCGAGAAAAAAAATAAGATAATCGTTGGAGCTAATGATACCCCTAAAAAGGCCAAAACCATCTTGGTTCTTAATTTTGATCCAATTTTTTTGATGCGTCGTTCATATATTAATTTTGCGGCGTTTCGAAACACCATATATATCATGAATAACATTAACAACATATTGATATTCATAAGGATAAACATCAATACTGTATTAGAAAGTGGAATCTGACTCCCAAATTTTACGACACTGATTTCAAAAAAAATGATCAGAACAAAAACCACAAAACCGATAACATAGGGAAACTTGCGATGCTTTGTTTTGACAAATTGCAGTGCTTTTTGATCTAACTTACGTTTTGGAGATTGCTTGATGGTTGATTTTTTCATTCAATTTAACTTTTGTTTTTTTTCGGAAAATCAATGCGGCCGTGTTCTTAATAAACAAAATCGATCTTATATAATTCCGTTTCCAAATTCCACATTGAAACAAAAAACAATACATAGTGCAAATAAAAGGGCAACCGAACTTCATCCAATTTTGCTTGCGCACGAACCTGATATTGACTTCCTTTTGTTAATTGATCAAGGGATGCAATTTTTAAGTTGGAAATTCTGGACATCATTTTTTGGGCTTCTGGAAATGAAGATGTAATAAAGGGGCTATTTTTATCCCATGAACGTGTAATACTGAATTCTTTTTTCATTGGATCATATTTAATCGTATGTGATACTTGTACAGAAGATATCTGGCTGTCCATTAATAAACGACGTACTTTATATAGGCTAATGAATGTTGAAAAAGTTGCCGGTACACCATTCATGATCGCTTTGGTCACTTCATTGGAAAAACAACCTTCAATTCCCATGTAAATCAACAAATGATCTCTTGTATTCGCAATAGTAATATCAGTAAGTTGTGCATCATTTGTCCATGCCGGGGTTGAAATGCCAATAAAAATAATACAGATAATGAATAGATAATTTTTGATATTCATTCTTTTCATCACTAAACATCTGATTAAAATAGGGAAAGATTAATATTAAATATTAACTTACAAGGTTTCAGTTTTCCAGCAATCTTTTCGTGTAAAAAAAGTTTCTAAAAATTTGTGGTGCAATGCATGACCGGACTTGTGAATGCGAATATGTCCACAGACAGGCATACCCAGTAATGAAAAGTCACCCATACAATCCAGGATTTTATGACGAACAAACTCATTTTCAAACCGAAGCCCATCTTCATTTAAAATTTTATTTTGATCCACAACAATCGCGTTATCCAGGGACCCCCCCTTGGCAAGCCCAAAATGACGCATCATATCCAGCTCGTGTAAAAAGCCAAAGGTTCGAGCTGGGGCAATTTCCGATGCAAATCGATCTGGGGTGACATCCAGCGTATGTTCTTGATATCCAATTAAAGGATGGTCAAAATCAATGGTGCAACTTATTTTAAAGCCATTGTATGGTTCCAGATGAACTGACTTATCACCTTCAGTGATTTCAAGAGGGGTCTTGATAACAAAATAAAACTTGGGACTATCTAGAAAAAATTCCCCTGCTGATTCAATTAAATTTGAAAAGCGCGCAGCACTGCCATCCATGATCGGCACTTCGTAGTCATCCATTTCAATAATAATGTTATCAATCCCCATCCCTGTTAAAGCAGCCATCAAATGTTCGGTTGTTGATACGATTGCCCCATCAGATCCCAAGACTGTGGCCAGGCTGGTATCAACAACACGCTGAAAAATTGCTGAAATTCGCGGTTTACCGGGCAAGTCTGTTCGAACAAAAACTCGTCCTTGATTGGGAAGTCCTGGTTTTAAGGTTAAGTTAACATGATGACCCGAATGAAGCCCAACTCCTTGACATGATACTGTCTTTAAGATTGTTTTTTGTTTTTTTTGCATGACTTAATTTTTCCAGCCCTAAGGAATTCTTTGAAAATAAGTTCCCCCATTTCATAATTGTCCTTTCTTGTTTGTTGAACCCAGATTAGGCAGAAGAAAATGAATTAAAAAAGTTTTAATTCATTTTCTTCTGCCTAACCTGGGTTCAACAAAAACTGAACAGTAAGTAAGCGATCATAAGTTTTCAGTAGATAAAAGTATAACCTTCCGGACGATGTTCGACCGTCTGGTATTGAAAAATTCGGTTCCAGCACGACCGCCTGGGGTTGACCACATAGCCGTCAGGCTAAGCGCAAACTCGCTCCGGTGCTGCTAAGAAACGCTACAATAACCGAAAGATTTCAAGCAGTTATAACGATACAGAAATGTGTCGAATTGTATGTTTTTGTTCGCTATACTCAATCTTTTTAGTTTTTTCT
>Ga0272440_1000739_pt1 | contig 27588 bp, 18 predicted proteins | sample SSMMMBAug17_FD_192440 | JGI IMG/M metagenome (GOLD analysis project Ga0272440, IMG submission 192440) | Marine sediment archaeal communities from Little Sippewissett salt marsh, Falmouth, MA, United States - SSM-MMB-Aug17 | ecosystem: Environmental > Aquatic > Marine > Wetlands > Sediment ... | reverse complement strand
CTGTAAATCCTAAATCTACCAGTTTTATTGGCATATCTGAATATGGCCATGTCGCTGATGTTACACTCCATGCAATCAATACTATCTTGTCAGTCGATGGATCATTGTCTGAATCTTCTGTGTCATCATTTGGTGTATCATCTTTCCCTGTTGGTGGGGGAATGCTGTGAATGTTACTAAAACCAGTAAAATTTAGCTTGCTTGAATCATAATGTATTCTCAATCCAATTCCAAGGGCTTTTCCATTATCGCTCGTTGCGTAATTTACTGAAACGATTAAACTATCATCTTCGTCCACTGTCATGGTTGATGGGGCAAGACTTACATTTTGAGTTTCTTCTGATACCTCTGTGTATTCAAATCCATCTGTCAATTGTGCTGTTCCACTACCTTGGGTCAGGACTATTTCAGCTTTGCCTGGGTCATTTGCAGGAGTTTCACATTGAATTTCAGTCTCTGATTTAACTTGGATATTTAAGGCAGCTTTTCCACCGATTGATATTTGTGCATCAGATGTAAAGTTCGTTCCTGACAATGTAATTAAAGTTCCCCCCAATTCGGGGCCTGAACTTGGGCTAACATCTGTAAGTGTTGGTTCCTTGACAACTTGATTAACAGTTATCACTGCATTTTCTGCTTTTCCTTCATAATCTCCTGATACGCTTGTAAAACTCACGTTAACATGCGCATCACCTGCATTTTCGGCTGTAAATCCTAAATCTACCAGTTTTATTGGCATATCTGAATATGGCCATGTCGCTGATGTTACACTCCATGCAATCAATACTATCTTGTCAGTCGATGGATCATTGTCTGAATCTTCTGTGTCATCGTTTGGTGTATCATCTTTTCCTGTTGGTGGGGGAATGCTGTGAATGTTACTAAAACCAGTAAAATTTAGCTTGCTTGAATCATAATGTATTCTCAATCCAATTCCAAGGGCTTTTCCATTATCGCTCGTTGCGTAATTTACAGACACGATTAAACTATCATCTTCATCCACTGTCATGGTTGATGGGGCAAGACTTACATTTTGAGTTTCTTCTGACACCTCTGTGTATTCAAATCCATCTGTCAGTTGGGCTGTTCCACTACCTTGGGTCAGGACTATTTCAGCTTTGCCCGGGTCATTTGCAGGAGTTTCACATTGAATTTCGGTCTCTGATTTAACTTGGATATTTAAGGCAGCTTTTCCACCGATTGTTATTTGAGCATCAGTTGTAAAGTTTGTTCCTGTCAATGTAATTAAAGTTCCTCCCAATTCGGGGCCTGAGCTTGGGCTAACATTTGTAAGTGTTGGTTCCTTGACAACTTGATTTATAGTTATCACTGCATTTTCTGCTTTTCCTTTATAATCCCCTGATACGCTTGTAAAACTCACGTTAACATGCGCATCACCTGCATTTTCGGCTGTAAATCCTAAATCTACCAGTTTTATTGGCATATCTGAATATGGCCATGTCGCTGATGTTACACTCCATGCAATCAATACTATCTTGTCAGTCGATGGATCATTGTCTGAATCTTCTGTGTCATCTCTTGGTGTATCATCTTTTCCTGTTGGTGGGGGAATGCTGTGAATGTTACTAAAACCAGTAAAATTTAGCTTGCTTGAATCATAATGTATTCTCAATCCAATTCCAAGGGCTTTTCCATTATCGCTTGTTGCATAATTTACTGACACGATTAAACCATCATCTTCATCCACTGTCATAGTTGATGGAGCCAAACTGATATTTTGAGTTTCCTCTGATACTTCAATATACTCAAACCCTTCAGTCAATTGCGCTGTTCCACTACTTTGGGTCAAGACAATGTCAGATTTTCCTATCTCATTGGCAGGTGTTTCACATTGAATCTCTGTTGCTGAATTCACTTGAATATTTAAAGCTGTTTGTCCACCGATGGTAATTTGTGCATCAGATGTAAAATTTGTTCCTGACAAATTAATTACTGTTCCACCAATTTTTGGTCCAGAGATAGGCTCTACACTTGCTAGTGTAGGCTCATCCACCATTCCAGTGACAGTTATTACTGAATTTATAGTGTTTCCATCATAACCACCTGAAATACTAGTAAAACTTATATTGACATGCGCATTGCCTGCTTTTTGAGCAGTAAATACCAGATCTACAAGCTTAATTGGCATCACTTCATAAGGCCAAGTAGCTGATGTTACACTCCACGCGATTAATACAATCTTATCAGTCGATGGATCATTGTCTGAATCTTCTGTGTCATCATTTGGTGTATCAGCTTTGCCCGTTGGAGGTGGAATGGAGTAAATATTTTGAAATTCTGTAAAACTCAATTTACTTGAATCATAATGTAGCCTCAATCCAATCCCAAAGGCTTTCCCATCATCACTTGTAGAATAATTAACTGATATTGTAACACTATCATCTTTGTCCACTGATAAACTTGCTGGATCAAGACTTACATCCTGTGTTTTCGACCATGCACCATTCGTCAAAAATACTGTGCATAATAATACAATTGTTAACAATAGCTTAAAATTCATAGTTTTGAAAAGTGTTCGGTTTAACATTTTAATCTCCTTATAATATTTTTGCATTAAAAAAATAATAACCACCACATAATTCAATAAATTTTATTATCCATGTATGATGTGTCAATTTAAGTTTACTGACTTAATATGAACTCTCAAAAAAATTGGATAATCAAATATATTTATTCATCTGGTGATTATTATTTATCTATATATGATTCCCACACTGTTTATTTTTGCGTATTTACAGTGTGGGAAAAATTGTGGATTAACGAAGACAATTATTGAATATCAAGAACTAAAGATTCAGCTTTAGCTTCAAAACCACTTGAGACACTGCTGAAAGAAACATTTACTGTTGCAGATCCTGGTGCAATAGCCTCAAATACTAGATCCGTCAGTTTAACAGGTGTAGGCATATTTGGCCAAAAAGCAGCTGTAGAGCTCCAGGCTATCAAAACATATTTATCAGTAGCGGTAGATTGATCAAGATCTTTTTTTAGATCATCATTGATCGTAGCGTCTTCTACTGTTTTTCCTATAATGAATGAGTTTTTGTATCCAACAAACTTGAGTTTGTTTGAGTCGAAATGAACTCTCAAACCCAGTCCAAGAGCTCCTGTATCAATATTTTCGTCTGCTTGAACATCATAATTTGCAGTTATAACAATTTTTTGACCTACAAGCACATTAGTTTCATTGGAGTGAAGAGAAATTAATTGTACTTTTTGTGCAAAGCTCAAAGTTACAAATAATCCTATTAAGCATGATGCTGTTATGGCTAATCTATATATTTTCATAGCGATCCTCCTTATTATTTATAAAGACTAGGATTTAATATTGTTGATAAATAAGATTTTCAATAAAACCTTATTTATCAACTATTTCTTTTTAATGTACTAACTCTAGTCAGTTAACATATATTTATTGAGATGCGCTTCAATTTTTGAAACGGTATTATTTGAACCACTGGTGATATCGATATCAGTTACTAGATTATCGCCTGTAACTTCAAATAAATATCTCATTATAATAGTACCATCAGAAAGAGCATCAAAAACACCATCTGCGTTTACATCAAGAGCCTTATCATTTTCCATCCCTTCTGCGATAAATTCACCAATCGCTTGTGCTGTCGTTCTTGATCCTGAGGAAATATCAATGTCAGTCACCAATGAATCTCCTGTCACCTCAAACAGATATCTCATAATCATTGTTCCATCTGATAACGCATCTACTTTTCCATCACCATTAATATCAAAATTAAATGATGGTGGTATCGGATGACTATCTGGATCTAATGGATCGGTACCAGCATCAACTTCAACGCCATCATCATAGTTATCATTATCAGTGTCCGGATCATTTGGATTTGTACCAATTTCAGCTTCCTTGGCATTGGTCAGACCATCATTGTCATCATCTGCATCCCCATTTCCAGATTTAAAAGTTACAGTTCCTGTAGCACCTGCATAATTTTTATCAATAATAGTTGGATAGGCATTATCATCCGTTGGTTCAGTGATATTTGGGTTGGAACCAACGACCAAATCAATCGGTTCACCATCAGCAGAATAGCCTGCGTTAGTGTTGTTCAGAATCGTAGGCTTCACTGTTATGTCATAATCTCTTGCATATTGATCGGCTGTTTCTTTCAACTGTACTTTTAAACTAAAGAGGACATATCCCTCTGAAGTTTTTGCACATCTTGCAGCAGCAATCCTCACTCTTCCAGAAACATCATCATCATTGATAACAACAGGTCTGTCAGGATCATCAGGTATTGTGTAATTATTCGGATCTGCATTTACTGCATCAAACTGATTTTGAAATGTATCAAAAAAACTTGTTTGTAATGATTGCGGAACATACAAAAGATTATCTTCAAATTCAATGGTAAAGGCAACTCCTGAACTCTCCATATAGCTCTTTTGAGTATCAGTTAAATCATCCAAATGAATTTCTATTGTTGCCTGTGCGTCCATTGATAATTCATTACTCGGGGTCACAACTGACAGTTTGGCACCAAAAGCCAAACCTGCATACATAAAAATTAAACTTACTGTTATAATTAATATTTTTTTCATTATAATGTCCTTTCTTTTTGTATAGATTAAAAAATAACGCTTATTACTTTATGCTATAATATTGGTTTGTAATCGCGGTGGACGATTGCCTGGAGATATGATGTGGGATTTAAACAAAGTGTCGACAGCTTGAATGTACCAATATGTGTGATTCAATACAACAGCTAAGTTCAAATCAATAAAAAAAGGGTTATCCATTAGTGAATAACCCATGTTCGATATTGAATTATTTGTTTTAATTACTGTTTTCAATCCTGCTGCCAAGGTAAGAGTTGAAACAGCTCGAATAATGTTTTCCCTGAAATTGCCAGATCGATGTTGTGCGTCCTCAGCAACACTTTTTACAACTTTAATGGCATCATGCAAGTCGACCTTTGAATCTTTGTTGATGTCTTCAGACTGATAAACAGGAAAACAATAACAAAAAATTAAGATGATCAGTTGAATGCTGATTATTTTTTTTAGTATTTGCATGATCCGCTCTGTTGGTTTTGAATTTTGATCAATTCCATTGTTCGTTGTTGCAATACATCATAATTATATATTGCATAAATTTATTTGTAAACCACCTTACAGTCAATAATTTTTTCAAATTGTATGCCATAACACAAGGAAAAAAACATTAAAACCGATATGCCGCTCCAATTGAGATACTCGTATACTGGATATGGTCAACATTGCCAAAGCCTAGAACATATTCAAGTTCCATACCAAACGAATAATGATGTTCATGAATAAAATCTGCTCCCAGTGCCAGACGCGTATCGAATCCCCAATCTGTTTTTTTCTTATAAGCCGGTCCGGAAATTTTTTCATATGTGTTCATCACACCCAAGCCATACAGAACATAAGGAACAAAGTATTCTTTTATTGGCAATGTACATTTTGCATTTGCACCAATATTGAAAACATCAATTTTTGTACTATAACCTTTTTCCATATCGGATTCAACAGGGGTAACATATTCAATTATACCTTCTGCTGAGAAATATTCATTTAATATAAGACCGCCACGAAATTTTATCCCTACAGAATTATCATAATCAACTGAAACATTACCAATGAAAAAGTCTTTTGTATGTGATTCATCATATTGACACCAATTATTGGCGAGGGATGCCCCCACATAAAAGCTCGTTTTTTCCTGGGCAAAAATTTCGTCTTTACCATAAATGAACAATCCAATAAGACATACCGCGCATATCAGTATGAATTTTCTCATGATTTCACCATTTTTTTTTATTAATTACTGATTCTTTTTTTCTATTTATAATGATTTATACAGGTATATTAAAATTAAATTTCAGTCCTTGTCAAGAATAATATTTCATTCATTCAACATTTATATGTTATTTATTGAAAACATTACTCAATAATTTTATAAAAGATTTATTTTAATATATTTAATTTTTTTAATAGCTCTAATTTAGAATTCCAGATTCAGTTGAAATAATAAATTCGACGAATCAGATGATAATCTTTAGCAAGATATTTAAGGAATAATAATTTCCCCAATCCGACATGTCAGATTGAGAAAATTATTTTCAGAGCATTTCTAAGAATATCTCTGAAAGTCAGTTATCGAATTTTGAGCGTACTTAATGACAACATTGCGAGAATCATTGCAATAATCCAGAATCTTACAATAACTTTTGGTTCTGGCCAACCTTTTAGTTCAAAATGATGATGAATGGGCGCCATTTTAAAAATTCGCTTTCCATTGGTCATTTTAAAGAATCCAACCTGTAAAATAACAGACAATGTTTCCATAACAAATAAACCACCGACCAATACCAATAATATTTCCTGTTTTGTAATAACTGCTACTGTGCCCAGTACTGCTCCTAAAGGTAATGAACCGACATCGCCCATAAAAATTTGAGCTGGATATGTATTATACCACAAAAAACCGAGCCCAGCACCAACGAGAGCCCCCAAAACAACAGCTGTTTCACCGCATCCAGCAACATAATTAATTTGTAAATATTCCGCAATTTTAACATGCCCTGCCACATAGGCAAAAATGATATAAGTAACTGCTGCAATTGTTACAGGTCCGATGGCCAGGCCATCAAGACCATCAGTCAGGTTCACAGCATTGGATGTGCCAACAATGACAAACATAGCAAATAAAATATAAATTGGCCCCAGGTCTGGTGATAAATGTTTTATAAAGGGTATCGTCACACACGTATCAAACGAAGGGTTCCAGTAGATCAACATTGATGCAAAAAATGCAATTGCTAATTGCAAAATAAATTTTCTTCGGGCAGTCAATCCAAGATTCTGACGTTTCGTTACTTTCATATAATCATCTAAAAATCCAATCGCACCATATCCCATTAATACCATTAATATAATCCAGATGTAACTGTTTGATAAATTACCCCATAATAATGTTGACAGGATAACTGAAAAAAGAATGAGAACACCACCCATCGTTGGGGTTCCAGATTTTGAAAAGTGTGACTCTGGCCCATCTTCTTGAATGAACTGACCGATTTGTAATTGACTCAGCTTTCGAATGACATATGGCCCCAACAAGAAGCAAATAAGCATAGCTGTTATTGTTGCATAGATTGTCCTAAAGGTAATATAGCGAAATAGATTAAAAATAGAAAAATATTGATGTAATGGATATAATAAATGATAAATCATCGTGTTTTCCTTAATATATTGACAAAAGAAATGATAAAAGCATTTTATGTTATCATGTCAATGATACGTTCCATTTTCATTGCCCGAGAACCCTTAACCAGAACCCAATCACCTGGTTTCAAATATTCCAAAAGACTTTTGGCGATATCTTTCTGAGTGCCGACACACACTGCATTTTTATCAAATCCAGCATCAATTGCGCCATTAAGCACATTTGATGCATATTCTCCTGTTGCAAATATACCATTCAGACCAGATTTAGCAGCATAAGCACCAATTTCTTTATGATATTCCGCTGATCTTGGTCCTAATTCATACATATCTCCACAAACAAAATAGCAATGATGATAATTACAAATTTGTTTTAAATTATCGATTGCAGCCTTCATGGATGCAGGATTTGCATTGTATGTATCATCAATAATATGAATGCCATCATGATGATGGATAAAAGTTCTTCCTTTTATGGGTTTATAGGATTCCAGTGCTGACTTGATGGATTCAAGGGAAACTTGAGCAAAATAACCCACGGCGGCTGCTGCCAATGCATTTGAAATCATGTAACTTCCAGGGACTTGTAACTGAACTGTAATGCAACCATCTGGCGTCTGTAATTTAAATTTGGTTCCATTTGGAGCTTTATCGATCACATCAGCAGATATTTGTGCTTGAGAATTCAGGCCATAAGTAAGTATCGCGCATTTGCAGTAGTTATGATACGACAGGACCAAAGGATCATCAGAGTTTAGTATGGCCAAATTTTTCTTTTCTAAATGTTGGATTAGTTCGCCTTTGGCTTTGCAAACACCTTCAATTGAAGAGACTCCTTCTAAATGTCCTGGTCCAATGTTGGTTACAATCGCAATATCTGGCTGACAAATTTTGGCAAGATAGGCAATTTCGCCCGCATGATTCATTCCCATCTCGACAACTGCCCATTGATGATTGAATTGAATTTGAAACAGGGTTTTCGGAACTCCGATATGATTATTGAAATTTCCAATTGTTTTTATGGTATTAAATTTGGTAGCAAGTACCAAGGCTGTTAGTTCTTTCACAGATGTTTTTCCATTTGTTCCGGTAATCCCGACCACTGATCCACCCCATTGAACTCGCTGATAATGAGCCAGATCACCCAATGCCTTTGTTGTGTCTGGTACAGATATGCAAAGTAAATTGTTTTTTTTCCACATCTGAAATTGTTCTTGAGTGACCTTATCTTGCTGAATCAATACCCCATGCACAGGTTGATGTATAATATCGGTTATAAAGTTATGACTGTCAAATCGATCTCCTACGATTGCTACAAACAATGAATGTTCGTTCACCGATCTTGAGTCAATGGATATATTGTCAAATGAATGCGGTGTTTTTCCAAATAGATGATGGCCGTTCACTGCCTTAAGAATATCAGGAACAGTCCATATAAAGGGTATATTTTTCATTTAAATTTGAATGCTTTAAGTTTTGCCGGTTAATTATTCCTGGTAAATTTAAATTCATATCACTATCCAATTAAAGATGCAATCACAGATTCAAAGAAAACAAATAAATTTGACATTCATACAAGATGGGTGTATAGAAATTTCAAATTTTAGGAATGCTTGAAAAGACTTCCCATTTGAACTCAATAATAGGTTATTTCAATTGGGAATCATTATTATAAAATATCTAACCTGAAACATGATGCTTATGCTAAATCCAAATCAAAATTTGAAAGTCGGGCGGAATGCGCCCTGTCCATGCGGAAGCGGTAAAAAATTTAAAAAATGTTGTATGGGCAAAAAAATTCGCCAACCTGAATTTGCTTCTAAGCCACCACCGCCTGAAAATAATTTGGCAAAAAAATATTTGAAAAAATACAATATTTATATAAAATCCCCCAGGCATATAGAACATATCAGACGAGCTGGAAAGTTGGTTATTGATACCCTTGATCTGGTTGAATCCAAACTTGTTGAAGGGATGACAACAGACGATATCAACACAATCGTTCATGAATTTACGATAAAAAATAAAGCAAAACCAGCCCCTTTAAATTACAATGGCTTTCCAAAAAGTACCTGTGTTTCAATTGATAATGTTGTCTGTCATGGTGTACCTGGCAATCGTATTATTGAAGCAGGTAATATTGTAAATGTAGATATTACATCCATACTGAATGGATATGTCGCAGATGCCAATAAAACATTTTTTGTGGGGGAACCATCAGATGATGCCAAAAAAATTGTTTCAGTTGCGGAAACCTGTATGCGACGAGGCATAAATAAGGTCAAACCAGGGGCTACTATTGGTGATATTGGCTGGGCTATTCAACAATATGCTGAGGAAAAAAAATGTTCTGTTGTAGAGGCATATACTGGACATGGTGTTGGCTTTGCTTTTCATGAATATCCTCATGTTCCACATGTGGGAAATAAAGGTGAAGGTGTCAAGCTAATTCCAGGTATGGTTTTTACGATTGAACCCATGATTAATATGGGTAAAAAGGATGTTGAAGTCTCAAAAATTGATAAATGGACAGCTGTCACTAAAGATAATACACTCTCAGCACAATTTGAACAAACCATTCTGGTGACTGAAAATGGCTTTGAAAGTCTGACACCTTTTTAATCATTTTTTTTTGAAACGCATTTAAAATTCGCAAGAACATATATTATTTAAAATAACATCATTTCAAGCACTTCTTCAAATTCGTCAATATCACTTGAAGTAACAGCTTGTTTGTGCAAAATTTTCATTATTTCGATTTCATCAATCGCCTGTATTGTTTCAAGTATCTTGGATGGAATTGTTTCAAACCGAACTGTCAGAACATCAACGATGCCTTCTCGGGCTTGATGAATCACCCCCTGAAAAAACAATTGTTCGTGAACATGATAATAAATATCTTTACCTGTTTTTGAAAATATTTCCTCAATCACTGTTTCAATATCATTTTCACTCATTTTTGATGACCCACATATGTATTCAATTACATATGATAAGAATCGTCTGGTATAATCATTTTCAATGCATTGTTTCAAAGGATTGAGTAAATGAGGCAGTTGATCATCAAAATTATTGTCATGAATTATTTTTAACAGGTGCATGCCGACTGATAGTATTGTATTATTTGAAAAATTGAGTTCAGCAATTTGGGAGAGGTCGCACATTATATATTTAAAATCGGGTAAAACATCGTTTAGATCAGTTTTTGCCCCAAAGAGTTTGGAAAATTGAGTGGATACATTCCATGGTGTTGAGCCATTATATATAACAACTGGAATAATCAGAGGCAAATGACCAATTAGGCCTTGATTGATTGTCTGCTCCCAGATGCGCTCCATATAACGAAATAGCAAGTATGATATTAAAGGTTCCGGATTGCCTTTGTGTTGAAATAATAAATAAATATATGCTGGTATTAGATCATTAGAGTATACCCTGAATAACATATCTGATATTTGATGTTCCAACTCACTATCAATGAACTGGTCCTTACTGATCTCAAGTGTTGTAATGTCCAATGATTGTTGCATACTTTCCGGAATGATAGCTTTAAAAAAAGCACTTGCTATTGGCTGATGGGATAATAATTGTCTTAAAAATGTCCCATGTGGATTGGATTGATCCTGCACATTTTACTCCCTTGCGCTTATTTAGGTGTTCGATTGATGATTATGTATCATAATCAACCAAAATTAATGTAAGAAAAAATCAAAAAGATTCAAACTCATTTCCCTTTGACCGAATGTTTAGAAACTACAGGATGAACACAAATAATGCAAGTGTTCTTTCATGAAAAATGAAGAAATAATTTGTTTCAAGCAAAAAAACGTGTAATAGTCTTTGTATTCACTATTAACAAATACTGACTATTTTGAAAAGACCAAATATGAAAAGATCAAATATCAAAATATTTTTATTATTTTTTGTGTTTACACTTTTTTGTTTTATGACAAGTCCTATTTTAGGCGCACAATCGATTCCATCAGATGATATTTTATTAACAGTAACTCATTTAATAGATCTGCTTGATGCCATTACCCATACACGCAATCAAATTCTTGAAATTCAAAAAAAAATGCAAAGTACCGCAGGTGTTGGACGAGAAAAGGATTTAACACAAAAGATTGCCAAACTAAGTAAACATCTGAAACATCTTGAATCCAATTTTCATCAATTGGCTACTGATGTTCATTTAGACACTTTTGATGCTCAAAAAAAACAATCCTTTGACTGGAAAGACGAATTAAAGCAGTTAATTGAGCCATTAGTGCGAGAAATCAAGCAAATGACCTCCCATCCCAGGGAAATTGATCATCTGGAAACTGAAATCGAAAACCTTCAAAACCAATTAAATATAGCCACAAAAGCCAGACATCGACTGAAAACCATCATTCCCCATATTGCAAGTATCCCTTTACAAAATGAAATCAACCAAATACAGAATAATTGGAAAAACCGCTTCAGGGAAATTAAAACCCGCTTAAATATTACAAAACAAAAACTCAAACAAAAGCAGATGAAAAAAAAGAATCTGTCAGAACATTTACATGAATTAATGCAATTGTTTTTTCGAAGCCGGGGACGAAATCTGATTTTTGCGCTATTGTTTTTTTCCCTGACATGGTTTTTGATGCACCAGTTACAAACGAAAATTCATTTGACACGTCCCTTTCAAAAGCATCCACGTTCTGTTTATATTCGAACATTTGATTTGATTTATTGGATTGCAACATTTCTTTTTTCTTTGATATCTTTGTTATTGGTTCTTTATTTTTGTGGTGATTGGTTTTTATTGTCTTTATTTATTATATTCATTGTGGGAATTGCATGGGCATCAAACCATGCATTGCCTCGCTATTGGAAACAAGCAAGAATTATCTTAAATTTAGGTCCAGTGCGCGAAGGAGAACTTGTTGTATATAAAGACATCCCTTATCGGGTCAGTCGCATTCATCTTGCCTCTGAATTAACCAATGAGTGTCTGGAAGGCGGAAAAATTCATTTACCTCTGAAAGATCTATTGGATATGCGTTCTCGACCCATTGCGGCAAATGAATGTTGGTTCCCAACAAAAATTGGCAATACCATTTTATTTCCTGATGAGTCTATTGGAACTATTATATCTCAAACCCCTGAATTTGTTAGAATTAAACTACTTGGCGAACATATAAAAACCTGGGCCACCCACGAATTCCTAAAATTATCTTCCATTAATCTGTCTGATGGCTTTAGAATTGCTGCCAATATATATTTTGACGAAAACCATCAAAACCGCTTGATTAATCAGATGATGAAAACCTTGACATTATCTGTTCAAACTGAAATGGAAAAGCATTCATTTAAGGAATGGGTACTATCTGTTAAAACAATTCTCACAGAGGTAGGACCTATTGCATTTCAATTAAGGATAATTGTATATTTTAAAGGTGAGGCTTGCATATTTTATGAGGACATTAAAAATGTGATATTGTCATCATGCATTTCTACCTGTAATGATAATCAATGGCGAATTGCTTTCAATCCTGTGGCATTGCCCTGCCTTTCATAAAATTAAGGCATACAACAACGATAATGAGCTATATATAGACAAGGCATGCCAGTTTGCTTCGATTTTGGTTCCGGTTTATCTTATTTGATGTTCAAACTTTTTAAATAATTATGTTTACACGCAATACTCTTTGTAAATCGGCCGCATAAGATGTCAATTAATTAACAAGTATATTTAAAATCAAGCAGGCAATAAAAAATATACTTGCAAAACATAATTAGATTTCGCTATAATTAGATTGATTTGGATAAAACAAAACGAAACCAAATCAAATTGAATAACCAATTTTGACAAAAATGAATTATCGGCAATCGACATTGATAAATGAATAAGGATTGTCGAATAAAAATTGAGAGGAAGGTAAAATGAAAAAACAGATGATCATACTGGTCCTGCTAACAGGATTCATGATGCAATTGCTCGGATGCGCAACTGGAGTGCGTCCATTCACCCCCAAAGACCTTAAACAAAAATACGATATGAATAAATATGTCCAAAAAACGAATCATTTGTATGTCATTTTGGATGCATCCGGTTCAATGGCATACATGTGGAAATATCGGGATAAGTATACTTATGCAAGGGAAATTCTGTCATACATGAACCAGACCTTGCCTGATGAAATCCCCATTTCATGTACAATTCGGACCTTTGGTAAGAAACTATGGACATTGGAATCTGAAACGACGCAGGTGTATAGTTCCAATCAATATCGTAAAGATGAGTTTGAAAGGGTGTTAAATAATTTGAATTGGCCGAGTGGTCAAACGCTTTTAGCACAATCTCTTAATGCTGCTGAGCTCAGTTTAAAATCAAAGACAGGTCAGGTCGCAATTTTGATTGTCAGCGATGGTAAAAATATTGATGACAATTCATTGGCAACTGTCGGTGCTATGAAAAAAGCATTTCGTGATCGTCTCTGTGTATATGGTATTCATGTGGGAGACAATCCAGATGGTTACGTTTTTTTAGATAAAATGGCGAAACAGACATCTGGTTTTGTTGAAAAAGTTGAAGATATAGACGAGCCGGATGCGATGGCCGATTTTGTCAATCGAATATTTTATGAAGAATTTGTTGATTCTGATGGTGATGGTGTCGCTGATAAAAAAGACAAGTGCGCGGATACACCCGAAAGAATTACTGTGGACAAAACAGGATGCCCATTTGATACTGATGATGATGGTATCTATGATTATCTAGATCAATGTCAGGAAACCCCATCAGGTGTGGTTGTAGATAGGAATGGATGTCCCAAAGATACAGATGAAGACAATGTTCCTGATTATTTGGATTTATGCGCAAATACTCCCAGAGGCTCTCCGGTTGATGGTAAAGGATGTATCGTTGATGCAGATGGTGATGGTGTTTTTGATCATGTGGATCAATGTGCAAGCACGCCAAAAGGCGCACGCGTCGATGACTCCGGATGTTGGATTATACAGATAATTCATTTTAAACCCAATCAAAAGAATATACAAAGCACCATTTATCCTTATCTCGAAGAAATTGCAAAAGTGCTTAATCTAAATCCAACCATGCGTTTGGGTATTTATGGACATACAGATAGTATTGGCAAAGCTTCGTATAATCTAAAACTTTCCAAAATACGTGCTCAGACAGTTGCCGATGAACTACTAAAAATGGGATTGTCAAAAAACCGGCTGATTGTTGATGGATTTGGTGAAACGCAACCCATTGCAACGAATGAAACCAAAGATGGTCGTGCAAAAAACCGACGAACTGAAATTAAAATTATTTGGTAGAATCATTATCCCAAAGTGATAGTTTGAGGTGGGGTTTCTCGCCTCAAGCTATCAAATATTTACAAACGAAATGAATTCATTAAACAAAGAATGGCAAATTCTTAAACAGGCCATTTTATTTTTTACACGTTTTCCGCTTTCCAGTAAATCAAGTTATCGTGCAAGTGATTCCATACATGCTATCAGATATTTACCGCTGATTGGTGTCTTTATTGGACTGTGGGCATCAGCAGTTTTTTTATTGATGCACCATCTATTTTCCTCTGAAATCAGTGTTTTTTTTAGTATGATATCAACAATTCTTTTAACAGGCGCCATTCATGAAGATGGATTTGCTGATTTTTGTGATAGTCTCGGCGGTATGACACCTGAAAAACGACTTCAGATTATGAAAGATCCGAACATGGGCGCTTTTGGTGTAATTGGCTTATTGGGAATACTATCTGGTAAATTTTTGTTTCTAGTCCACATAAAGACATCTCATTTGCCTTGTGTTTTAATATCTGGCCATGTGTTCAGTCGTTTTTTTATCCTATTTTTCATGCTTTTCCTCCCATACGCTGGCAATCTTGAAACAAGCAAATCCTTATCTCTGGTTGAAACAATTCATATCAAAAATATAGGCATAGCAACAGTTTTAACCATCCTGGTCCTTTTAGCAGTACCTTATTATGTTTTTGTATCTATTCCAATATTGATATTAATTACCTTAATTTTATTCTTTTATTATCGTAAAAGTATAGGGGGTTATACAGGAGACTATCTTGGTGCAGCACAACAATTAACTGAACTTGCACATTATTTTTCATTAATTCTGTACTTAAAATAGCTCTGTCAGATATAATCATAAAAAAAACAGTTATTATAAAAAAATATTACTGTCTGTTACATGTCTGAATCAATAATTTGCTGTAAATTCAATACTGTTAAATGCCTGAATAAAAAAATTGCTTTAAATTCTATTAGGACTGTATGAATATTGCACAAAGAAGTTGACACCACTATTTAACCTGTTATAATTGTAATTTTTTATGTTAAATTTCAATAATTGATTTTTTATCAGAAGGTATTTATGGAACAAAAACAATATAACTTAATAAATTTTTTTGTTATCCTGGCATACATTTTAATACTAACTTCCTGCGGTGCTGGAAACGATTACCACCATCCTCAACCGGTTAATAAGGGGGTTTTTCTTGACAGTGCTGTTGAGGGTTTAACTTACGTTACCAAAACGCTGTCAGGTATGACCGATAGCAATGGAACTTTTGAATATCGAAGAAATGAGTTAATTTCTTTTTATATCGGAAAAATTCTTATTGGACAGGCCATAGCTCAACCCCAAATAACACCAATGGACTTATTTGCAGATGTTTCTGATATTGCCGCACCATGTGTCATAAACCTATGTCGTTTTTTGCAAGCATTGGATACAGATATGGACCCAGAGAATGGTATCACAATTACGCCAATGATTCATAATATGCTTTCGAACGATAGTATTGCTATTGATTTTGATCAGTCTATAAATACTTTTGAAACTGATATAGCGAATAGTATCCTGGATCAAACAGGAATAATCCTACCAACAGCTAAATCAGCACAGAAACATTTGCGTCAAACACTTTATGGCATGATAATAGAGATAAAAATTGAAACCGAACAGACCGAATCAATCCCTGCGGGAATGTCTACATCATTTCAAGCATATGGCAGATTTGAAAAAAAAACAAACCTATGGATTGATATTACAAATCAAGTCACTTGGTCCACATCAAAAAACAATGTCGCAACAATGAATAACATACAGTCTGGCGTTTTGGACTCTTATGAAATGGGAGCAATAAGAATTACTGCAAGCCTTGACAGTGAAAGTAGTTTTATAGATTTCCATATTCAAGACCCCATATTGATTAACTTGCGGATTACCCCACAGAACCCATTTTTGCATCCATACAATGCAGAACAATTCAAAGCATTGGGGATTTTTTCCAATCAAACAACACAGTATGTTACCAATAAGGTAACATGGTCTTCAAAAAATGTCGCCATCGCAACTGTGAGCAATGAAAATGATATGCAAGGTGAAGTTCGTGCATTATCAGCAGGTTCAACAGAAATTGTCGCTGAATACAATGGTAGAATGGCATCTGCTGACATAACTGTTTATAATGGTGACCTCACAGGTATTCAAATTCAACCAGACAATGAAACAATTGCTATAGCGAAAGGTTTCCACAAACAACTTCGTGCTTTTGGCATATATAGTGATGACACACGACCAGACATTACAGAACAAGTATTATGGCAATCTAATCGTAATTCAATTGCAACAGTTAGTAATGTCAGAGGTCATAAGGGATTAATTGAAGCTGTCGCAATGGGAGAAACACAGATTGAAGCCAGCTTGCAAGGTATTTCCTCATTTGTTTATGTGACAGTTACTGAAGCGGTTTTAGAGCAAATTCTCATTAAACCTCAAAACAAAATCATTCCGCTTTATAGTCAGGAACAGTATACTGCTGAGGCAATTTTTTCCGACATGACTGTGGATAATATCACTGAACAGGTGGAGTGGAGCTCAACAAATCCACAGGTGGCTATTTTCATTGACAGTTCGCATAAAGGACGTATCAATGCGGAATCACCAGGAATGTCAACAATTATGGCTGCGTATGAATCATTAACTGGTTCAACGTTTCTGACGATCTCTGATGCTGATCTGGATTCTATCATTGTAAAACCACAAAGTATATCAATCCCCCTGGGTAGTATGAATCAATTTACCGCAACCGGTATTTTTACTGATGAAATTGATGATGATATTACAGATAAAGTCAACTGGACTTCATCAGACATTACTGTTGCGCGTGTGAGCAATGAAATACCAAACAAGGGGCTTGTTAACGCTATTTCTGTAGGTACTGCTCATATACGTGCAACTTTTCAAGATAAAACAGGATACTCAAGTTTAGCTGTGCTATCACCTGAATTGATTTCTATTCAGATTTCACCAGACATTTTTGCCATTGAGATTGGTGAAACAAGACAATTGTATGCAAATGGTTATTATACAAATAGCACAATTAATAATATCACAAACCTTGTCTACTGGATTTCATCAAAACCTGATATTATACATGTATCCAATGATGGATTAATAGAGGGAGTATCTAGTGGCCAGGCTGAAATTTCAGCTGAATTGAATAATAAATCTCAGTTTATAAAAATTGTTGTGTATTGATGCTCAAAAAAAGAATGATAAACAGGCTTGCATTTCAAAAAAAAAACAGTCTGTTTCGTCAACCAGTAAAAATTAACCGGCGTCAGGGAAAATATGTTTATATAAATGATAGAAAATTGATAAGTTTTGCATCAAACGACTATCTTGGACTTGGATGCTCGGATACATTTCGCCAAAAAGTTGCCCTTAATTTTCAAAAATTTGGAACTTCAGCATCTTCATCACGTTTGGTTTCTGGTAATTTCAATGCAATAACTGAAGCAGAAAATGCTTTTTCAGCATACTTTGGATACCCATCGTGTCTATTTTTTCCCTCAGGATATCAAGCCAATATTGGCCTTCTGTCAACAATGTTCGAAAAAAATGATACCATTTTTTTTGACAAACATATTCATGCAAGTGCCCTAAAAGGCATTTTTTTAAGTCAAAGCAATTTTGTGGGTTATCGACATAATAGTATTTCTCATTTAGAACAGCGTTTGAAAAAAATGATTACCCAACAGCATATTGTTGCTGTGATTACAGAATCATTGTTCAGCATGGATGGTGATCTTGCCAAGATTAATTATTTATGTGAGCTTCGTGATAGATATAATTTTTTTTGCATTGTGGATGAAGCTCACGCATTCGGTGTGCTTGGTGAAAAAGGTCGAGGTATTGCCAGAAGTATTGCTGATGTTGCAGTGGGAACCTTTGGCAAAGCATTGGGATTATTTGGTGCTTTTGTTCTAGGGCCTAAATGGTTGCAAGAATATCTAATCAATTTTTCATCACCATTTATTTATACAACAAGTTTGCCAGAAGCACATGGTGCATCAGCATTGGATCTAATTCAGGTTTTAGAAAACAGTGATGACAGACGCCAACAACTTGCTGATGTCAGCCGATTAATGAAACAAATGCTTATCAATGAAGGTTATAAAGTAAGAGGGGATGCGCACATACTTGCCCTTGAAGTTGGAGATGAAATAAATAGTCTAAATTTGAGTCAACATTTGTTTAAACAAGGTATCCTCGCTTTTCCAGCCCGATATCCCACAGTACCTCTTGGACAATCAATCATTCGAATCAGTATGAATGCTTTGCATTCACGTGAAGATATCAAAACTTTTATTCGTGCATTAAAAATGGGGTAAATGTGGATCCAATAACGCATGCAGTTTCAGGATTGACAGTCAGTTATTGTCTGCCTGAACAAATAAAACGTCAACATATTTTTTGTATTATCGCCGCCAGTTTACCGGATATTGATAATTTAAGTTTTCTTTTTGGGAAAGAAATTTATTTATTGCATCATCGCGGATTCTGCCATTCTTTTTTTGGTGGGATGATTCTATCAATTATCCTGACTGGCATCTATCGATACATATATAAAGATAGCAGGTGGCTTCAATCTCTATTTATTAGTTACGCATTGGTATGTCTTCACCTTTTTTTGGATCTAATTACCTCATATGGCACGCAACTATTTTCACCTTTTTCATTTTATCGATGCGCTATTCCCTGTGTGTTTATTATTGATTTTTTTTTCACAGGTGTATTGATTTTAGGTGTAGTGCTGTCTTATGTTTCCTTGAAATACAGGAAAACGATTGCCATGGGCTGTGTTTGTTTCATTTTAATATATCCCATTTTTGGAAAAATAATTCAAGGCATTCAGCTGGAACGAGCAAAAGCTGTTTTGCAGCAAGATAATCAATCAATACATGTTTTACCTGCTTTTTTGGCACCCTTGTACTGGAAAATAATTGTAGACAATGATTCTCACTATGAACTGAGACACTTATCAATTTTTAGCGCAATTGAAATGTATCCATCTCACCAATATGATAAAGCACATTTAAACACATTTATTCAACAATCACCCAAAAATTCATTGCTGAAAACGTATGCCTGGTTCTTTGATTATCCAGCTTTATTGAAAAACAAAACAAACCTGCAAATCATTGATCTCAAGTTCATTTCAGCGAACCCCCGCTTACATAGTCTGCATGATAAGAAAAATATCCCTTTTATGCTGAATGTTTCTCCAGACATACACACAAAAGGTGGGAATAAGCAATGATAAGTAAGCGATCATAAATTTTCGGGTAGATCGTAGTTAATTATTTAACATGCTTTGGCTTCTTAGCCCTGAAAGGGCGTTAAATACCAGCCCAGGGCAACGCCCTGGGTAATGGTGCATAAAGTTTTCTTAGCCCTGAAAGGGTGTCACATCTATGTTTTATGTGTCGCCCTTTCAGGGCTAAGATTCTGATCAATCTTTAACCCAGGGCGTTGCCCTGGGCTGGTATTTAACGACCTTTCAGGGCTAAGATCATAACACGCCACTAATCAAACGATTAACCAATGGCATTGTATTTGAAAGTGTCACTGCCAGACAGGACAGTAAAAAAAAACCCAACAACCATTCAACCCAGACAATCACAGCATAATCAATACCAAAAAATTTGCCAGAAATGGTTGTATCTCGGTAGCCAAATTTAAACAAGATGACATAACTAAATCTGCTGGCATTAATTAGCCGATCAATATACATGCGTTTAATTTGAACAGTTTTCTTTTCAGTCAGAAACAGTTGTGGCAAATCAAAAAGTCGCTGCTTGAATGTATGATCATAAAGCCCATCATTTGCAACATTTGTTCGGCTTAATACGCCTTTCCACCAATAAAGACATGTAAAGAAAACATGAAAAAAAATGCACCAACCCGATATCCACCATATTTTTGTGCCATAACCAGTAAATACACCCCAAAAATACCATTCAAATTCCACTTGAAGTCGCTTGAATGTTAATATGTTGGACTGCCTGACTTCATTTAATTCAATACATTTTTTCAGATAGATCACATCATTTCGGTCTGCCAGGCGATTCTGAAAAATATTTTCAAACATATGAAGCACTTCAGATATTGGTTCTATGGAAAGATCAACGATTCGGCGCTGATGATCGCTCCGATTAAATAATTGTTTGTCTGCAAAGCTGAAAATACGATCCTTTTGTTCGCAAATCCATTTTTCAATGCTTGGAATTTGAGCCCATTCAATATATATTTCAGAAATATTCAAATAAGACAGCATGATTCTGTCTGTATGATTGAAATCCACATCACGATAATTGATAAATCCCTTGACTGTGATCATTTCCATGGAAATACTGCATGAAAATACGGCACGAATGAAATTTATATCTGTCTTAATTGTGACAAATCGGAATATCACAGCACTTTTTTCCTTGCTGTCTTTATCTCCAAAAATAACACCTGAAAAGTCAACATCATCTTCAAAAACAACATCCTGAAAATGTGCCGAGCCAATCCATGAATTTCGAAAATCAACACGATCTTTAATTATGGTTGGACTCTTTTGACTATACATATCAAGTTGATTAACCAGGCAATTTCTGAAATCAACATATCCATTGAATCGAACATTTTTAATTTTTAGTGTATTGTAGAATTGAGAGGATTTGAAATATGCCAGATGCTTAAAAGTAGACTCAAAGAAATCTACATCATCATGAAAAACAGCCTCAAAAAAATTAGATTCCTTAGCAAACAACACATTTTTGATTAACGTTTCCGATTGAAAAATGGATTTGGAAAAATCAGCGTTACCACGAAAGGAACTTCCTGAAAAATCAACAAGTTGTTGAAATCTAATCCTTGAGAAATCTGCATTGGCATTAAAAATATTTTTTGAAAACTCCGCCTCTTTCATAAAGCATACTTCTGTGAATATGGCATGATCCTGATATGTGACATGAAATAAATCAGCATCAAAAAAAAATTTTGCACTTGAAAAGTCGGCTTTTTGAAGAAACTGGGTATCTGAAAATATTGTATTTCCTTGAAATTTCACCCCTTGAAAATTTGATGTCCCATGCACGATTATTTCGTGAAAATTTATTTCCTGAGATTGGATACTTGCATTAAAAAAATAGACACTTTTAAAAAAAATGCTTTCCTGAAAAACAAGCTGATCACCAGTAAATAGGCTTTTTGAAAAAATGGCAGACCCATGAAAACGTGTTTTCGTAAAATAAGTATTACCATTAAAGTGCACATTCTTAAATTGACTGCTAGAGCTCTTGAATTCAGTGTTGGAAAAATTTGCCAGTTCTCTAAACTGAGCATTGTCAAAAAATACAGTTCCAGTAAACACTGATTCAACAAAATTGGCATCATGTTTAAATAAGACTTTCTGAAATGATGCCATATGCATCTTTACATTATTGAATATGGCCAAGTCATGAAATATCGTACTGATAAATACAGCCACAGAAAAATCCGCCTCACTAAAATCAGCAATTTTAAAAAAATTGACATTGGTAAAATATGATTCTTTTTCATATGATGTTCTTGAAAAATCGACATCTCCTAAGAATTCAGCCCCTCTAAAAGATACAAATCGAAATCGTGTATTTGAAAATCGTACTTCCTTACAAAAAAAATGAGATTTGATAAATACAGCTCCATGGGATCCAAAAAAAGCATTCTGACAGTCAACCATGCCACAAAAAAAAGCATCAACAAATGACGCTTTGCCATTAAACTGCGTATCCGAACATAATAATTCATTTGCAAAAATGGCATCAGGGAACCAAACATCACCTGTGCATGTGCTTCCCTGAAAATCTATCTTATTGTAGAAAAATGTTCTTCCTGCTGAAATGCTCTGATAATTTAAAGGATTGATACGTATTTCACAATTAAGTATATTGATTGCATTATGTACCATATAATAGGTATGATAAATTCTTTTGTTGGTATCAAGTAATTGTTTTTTTTGATTGTCAGGCCAATGCTTGGGAAAGTCACTTTCTTTAATGGAGATTTCTGATAATCTTGAAAAATCTAGTCCGCCTGTAATAATTGATGATTCAATGGATATGGTTTTTTTGGTTTGTTGGATAACCCTGATCAGATCATTTCCTTTGATCACATGATTGCTGATTGTTTCACCTTGTTCGATTTTTTGACGAATTTGTCTTTCTGAGATGGGGCCATTGAAAGCCTTTGAATTTATTTCATTATTAGCGTATGCAGCGGCACAAAAAAAATTAATACCGAAATAAATCATGAAAAGGATTCGAAAACAAACTAAAATACTTACATTCATTGTCCTCTCTTCAAACTGCGGTATTCTCTTAGATGATGCAACAATTCTTCAAGTATTTCTTTTGGATAGAGCTTGTCCGCGTAATCAGTCCATATGGGGCGCGTGGCATGTTTTATTTCTTCAAGAGCATGGGGTGAAATTTTCACATCTTCTATGCCATAATTTATCATGGCATTTATGGAACGTTTATTCTGGCGACGAACAGCCTCAGAAAATTCACGCTCAACATATTCCTGAAAGTATCCATTCAGTTGTTTATGGTAGTAAGAACTAATTTTATTCCAGGTTTCCTTTCGAAGAATCACAGTACCAACAGCATATCTAACCTTTATTTGATGAACATATTTCACATTTGTATACATGTTAGCGGTCAAGACAAAAATAGCCGGTGCAATAAATGCTTCCACTTTACTTTGCTGAAGAATATGCTTGTACATACTCACGTTGCTGCTTTTTGGAAGAATTATTTTTGCACCCAGTCGATTCAATAAAGCCCTTTCCAACTCACCATACCATGAGCCAAAGTTAATGTTTTTAAACTGTTCAAGATGTGTAATTCGTGATGTCCGCGTATAGATTTGGTCAAAATCCTGTTCAGTCATCAGAAGCAAAATATAACCGCGTCTGTCCATCAATTTGATAAATCGCTGACGCATTTTGGATATCACATAATCAAATTCTCCACGCGTACGAAATAAAAAAGGCAAATTCAGCACAGACATTTCAGGGCAAATAATTGAAGTTCCATAACCGCTGATGCCCCCGATATCCAGTTCACCGGCTTCGAGTTTTTTGATAATGCTCCGGTCATCACCCATAACATCACCCCAATGTATTTTTACAGTGATATTACCATTGGTGACCATGTTAAACACAGGCAAAATGATTTCGCGATATAGCTTGGCCCACCCCATGTACTTGGGAACCAACGTACCTCCTGTCCACACATATTTATCCTGTGAAAAGCCGACCACATCCGGCTCAGCAGAATCCTTACTGTGAGAAACCAAATACATTTTGATGTCACTTATTTCATCTGGTGTAATCAATTGACTGATATCTTTTTTACGTCGATGCTTATTTTTATCAAAAAATCTTCGCCATTGGGATGATGTATAACGTGCTGGAGTAAATGTTCTGATGTTCTTATTGTTTTTATGACAGGAACCACATTTTTGAATATATAAAGTGCCTGCATTATCAGCAGTTACATGATCAGTCCACCATAGGGATAGGAACAAGATTACAAAAAATATCCATAAATATTTCATTTTAATCACCTTCTCTTTGATACTCGTTGTTTCAAGGCATGCATGAAAAATGCCATCATTCATGATAATATTTACATTCTGTTGGTTCTGATTGTGAAATAAAAAATCTTTTGCATTTTCTTGAAAAAAGTATAAAAGATATGAACCTATGGATAATCAAAATCACACAAAAACAGATGGCTGGGTACATTATGTTTCCATGTCCCCGCCTTCTTTAACTAACAACACTGCTGATGTTGATCGCCTGACCACTCAACTGAAACAACAGTTAAATGCTCGTTTCATTGACATGGATAGATCGGTCATGGTTTTGCTGCCAGAAGTCTTGCGCAAATCGAATTTTAATGTGCGATGTGTTTTATTTGGTGACAACCATTGTTATCATTTAATTGATGTTCAACCTTCAAATGACTGTTTGCCAGTTTATGGGCTGGCCATTGATCTTGGTACCACTCGAGTTGTATTTCGACTGTTGGATTTAAGCAACCACAATACAATCGCCGAAACAACCATTGATAATCCACAAGGCAAAATAGCACCTGATGTTCTTGCCCGGATTCACTTTACAGATCAGCCGGGCGGGCTGGAGCATCTTCAGCAATTAGTTATTGATGCCATAAATCAGCAAGTTCAGCATATTTGTTTTAAGCACTGTATTGATATAAAGCAAATTCTGTGCATGTCCATTGCAGGAAATACCTGCATGACACATTTATTTTTAGGATTTCCTCCGCAAGCAATTATACGTGAACCCTATATTCCAGTAATTAACAGACAGATGCTTTTTCCTGTTGAATCGTTGGGCATTGAGATTAATCCGCAGGCCAGATTGTTTGTTTTTCCAAATATTGGGAGTTATTTTGGGGGCGATCTTATTTCCGGAATCTTAGCGTTAAATATGCATCATCAGGATGAAATTTCGATAATGGTTGATGTTGGCACAAATGCTGAAGTTGTTCTGGGCAACAAAGACTGGATGATTGCCTGTGCAGGTGCGGCTGGTCCTGCTCTGGAAAGTGGGGTTTCAAGAATTGGAATGACCGCAGGCCCTGGTGCAATTGAGCGTATTGAATTGGAAAATCATTCAATGCGCTGGCACACAATTGATAATAAAAAACCGGTAGGCATATGTGGATCCGGATTCATTGACCTGGCTGCTGTTTTGTTTCAGGCTGGCATGTTGGATATTCGGGGAAAATTTGTGCCAAATCAATGTAAAGATAGATTATTTAATATTAATGATATCATTCATTTCCTGGTTGTTCCTAAAGAAAAATCTGCCACTAGCGAAAATCTGACCATTTCACAGGTGGATATTGACAGCCTCATTAGATCCAAAGCAGCCATGTATACAATTTTGACCACAATTGCACAATCTGTTGGTATTCGTCTAACAGATATTTCAGTTTTTTATGTTGCTGGTACTTTTGGTGCATATATTGATCCATCATCAGCCATTACAATCGGGATGATTCCTGATTTACCGCTGGAGCGATATCAATCTGTTGGCAATACCTCCTTAGAAGGTGCATCTCGTGTTTTGTTATCGCGCAAAGATAGTGAATCTGTGTCAGATATCCAAAAACATATTACTTATATGGAATTAAACGTTAACCAGGAATTCATGAACCGGTTCAGCGCAGCCAAATTTATACCACACACTGACACAACTTTATTTCCCTCTGTCAAGGTACCATCAATTTAGGTCTACTCTGGTTGTTTTTTTTGCAATGAATTCTTTTTGAATGTATTGCGAATCGTTTTTGATCATGCTAAGAATGCTGTGATAATAATTGACCCATTTGCGTTAGTCGGATAAGTCAGACAAGTTGGTTTTACATGGACGACCTGTCGGATTGGGTAACTCATTGTTCAAGATTAACGATAGATATCTCTAAAATTCGTTTCCCATGTTGACCGAATGGCATCCATATGTTGAGCTCTGGGGCTGTGTAAGAACGAACATAATTTTAAATAGAGAATTTAATTTCAAATCTTTCCAAATATGATTTCAGGAGATCACCATGAAACGAAAACAAGGTTTTATATGTGTCATTTTACTAATTTTATTTGTCACAGCCCATGCGCAAATGAATTCTGACCAGGAACATCGGTATCAATCAACAGATCTGCCGAATCTATCTATCTTATCTTATAATGTTGAAAAGCTCTGTCAGGAATATAAGTCTTGTAATGCAACCCGCGTTCATGATCTGCTTCGAAAAGGAAAATTCAATTATCAATTAATAACTGATGAAAAACAATCAGATATTCATTTTATATTGTCTAAGACCATGAATAATCATTGGAATATTCAGTATAATCAAAAACATTGGTTTGTTTTGGAACAGGATCAACATCTCATATTTGAGTTTTTAGAAAAAGCACAGTATCTGGCGGACAATAATCAATTCTACGAAGCTGAACAATTGATTCAAAAGGCATTAAAACTGAAACCAGATATGGACAAGGCATATATTTTATGGGCATACTGTAAACTTCAACAAAATCAGTTCGACCTATTTATTCAATATGGAGAAAAGGCCATTTCCTTGGATCATAACAATCCCCAATATTACAATCAAATGGCCTGGTTCTATGCCACCACAAAATACAGCAAATATCGCAATGGACGAAAAGCACTCCAATATGCCTTAAAAGCTGTCTCCATTCACCCAGATCTTTGGGTTTATACCGACACGCTTGCTGCATCATATGCTTGTAATGCACAGTTTCATGAGGCTTTAGAAACTCAGAATAAATCAATCAAACTTTTAAGTGATAGTGATCTTCCAGCAGACAAAATTCATCATTATTTAAAAAAAATGAACCACCGAAAAAAATTATATCAACACAGGAAAGCCTTTATTGAAACGTACTAAAGGGGACATTCTTTAGCATAATGTCAAAGGATTAAGGAAAATAATTACAATACTCGATATGCAATTTTTTTATTGCTGACGAATAATTATATGGGAATGTTGACCTTGCCGAAACAATCTTCATCCGGCACCCCTGCCTGACCATTCCAAATCCAGTGACACAAAATCTTTATATTGATGGTATCGCGCGTTGGATTATTCCTGATCCGCAAATAATAGATTTAGGTATGGATGTTGCTGAAAAATTGATCAGTAAAGGTCAACTCGCACCTTTCTTATAACGTTTGGGCTTCAAGGTAAAAAAATCGTGCAGTCTTTGATAATCCCTACTAAAATACTTTTTAAGGAAAAACGTCAAACGTTACGTCAGTTTCAGAAGCTGCCAAAGCAAATTTAGTTGATTGATTCATTCTTTGTTGCATTATGATTAAAATAAAGTTTTACAAAAAGGTTTATTAAAATAAAAAACGCTTTATGTAAGGAGGTATTTGACATGCCATACAGTGATTA
>Ga0272440_1000738_pt1 | contig 27639 bp, 15 predicted proteins | sample SSMMMBAug17_FD_192440 | JGI IMG/M metagenome (GOLD analysis project Ga0272440, IMG submission 192440) | Marine sediment archaeal communities from Little Sippewissett salt marsh, Falmouth, MA, United States - SSM-MMB-Aug17 | ecosystem: Environmental > Aquatic > Marine > Wetlands > Sediment ... | reverse complement strand
ATGCCCAAAAATGGTTCGATTCAAAAGAATGGCATGAACCTGGAATTTGGAGAAACATTTTCCCAAACAGACATAAATGATGGGCTTATTGAGTATGTCCATGATGGTCATGAGTCTACCAGTGATTGTTTTTATGTTACTGCTGAAGATACTGCGGGTTTGTCTGACAGCAAACCGATGACATTGACAATTATTGCTGTGAATGATCCACCGGTCGCTGATGATTTGAATGTGACAACAGATGAAGACACGATGCTAATGAAGCAGCTGACCTATGATGATATTGAAAATGTTCCATGTACATTTCATATTGTAGAACAACCATCAAAGGGAACTGTCAATATTGACGAAATATCAGGCAGTTTCATTTACACGCCAACCCTGAACGAAAATGGCGATGATTCTTTTACCTATCAGGTTAAAGATGAAGCGCTTTTATCAAATATTGCAACTGTCAGCATTCAAATTCGACCCAAAAATGATCCACCAGTAATTGCCGATATTCCTGAAAGTATTACACTGAATGAAGGTGCGCGTTTAACAATTACAGCAAATATCTTATCTGCGCATGATATTGATACCGCTTTTCTATTCCAGATATCACAAATGCCCAAAAATGGTTCGATTCAAAAGAATGGCATGAACCTGGAATTTGGAGAAACATTTTCCCAAACAGACATAAATGATGGGCTTATTGAGTATGTCCATGATGGTCATGAGTCTACCAGTGATTATTTTTATGTTACTGCTGAAGATACTGCGGGTTTGTCTGACAGCAAACCCATGACATTGACAATTATTGCTGTGAATGATCCACCGGTCGCTGATCATTTGAATGTGACAACAGATGAAGACACGATGCTAATGAAGCAGCTGACCTATGATGATCCTGAAAATATTGCATGTACATTTCATATTGTAGCACAACCATCAAAGGGAACTGTCAATATTGACGAAATATCAGGCAGTTTCATTTACACGCCAACCCTGAACGAAAATGGCGATGATTCTTTTACCTATCAGGTTAAAGATGATAAAGCGCTTTTATCAAATGAGGCTACTGTCAGCATCCATATCGTCCCCAAAAATGATCCACCTGTCATCGCAGACATGACTGACATTTTTCTTGAAATGAATACAAATTCAGATCCAATTCCATATTACATTTCAGATGTTGAAACACCTGCGGAATACCTGATTGTGGATATTAAATCAAATGATCCGAATTTGATTGATTACCAGAATAATAATACAAACCATACAGTTATCATAAAGCCCTATGAAAACAAAGTCGGTTCAGCAAGAATTATTATCACAATTACTGATGAAAACAATGCGACTGCCAAAACTGATTTCATTGTTTATGTCGATTATCAAGATACAGAACCGCCTGTGATTGCATTGAATGGTGATAACGTGATTACCATTGAGAAAGGAACATTATTTGAAGACCCAGGAGCAATTGCCACCGATAATGGCATGACTTTCGATATTGTGGGTGATGACAGTTATTTGAACATCAATCAGCCCGACACATATCAAATTGCTTACACATTTACAGATCAGGCCGGAAATATGGCAATACCTGTGTATCGAACTGTCATTGTTTATGAGATCCCAACGATGATCGTATCTGGAAAGGTATTTTCCGCAGAAGGCGGCATTCTGTCCAATGTTCAGGTGACAGACAAGGATGCTTCCTTTACAGTTGTTACCAACGAATATGGCGAATTTGTTTATGATGGTCTGAAAAAAACCGGAGAAATGTATTATTTAAAATTTTCCTGCGAGGGGTATGAACCGGTCACTAAGAAGTTTTCAGGTTTCAGTCCTTATGATAACAACAGCCTTGCAAATATTGAAATGCTTGCAAAAAGTGCAGAACTCAGAAAATTTTTTGGAACATGTACAGATTATCAGGGCAATTTGATGGAAAATGTTCAAATAGATCTAATTGCCGCAGATGCACTTTATCCATTTACATTTACCACACATTCGGATGAAAATGGGTATTATACGATTGTTTATGACTCAGGAAACCTGCCATCAGAATTCATGCTAAAAACATACAAGCAAGGTTATGAGTCTCAAGTCAAGACCATTCAGGAGGGTGGTGTCGTAGATTTTGAGAATATCCCCAGACTCACACGGATGGTCATTGAAGATATGCCAGATAGTGAGCAATCACATAGACTGGCCAAAGAACAGAATGCTGTAACCTTTACTGTTCTGGCCATGCCTTATGGTTTTATCAATAATTCAACAGAATTCTTCATTGTTGATCCGCCTGAATCGTTAACTTATTCATTTGATAATATGAATAATGCCTACATCGTTACATATCCACAATACCAATCATTTTCCTTAACATTACAGGCAGATACGACTGAAGACCGAAATGTCAACACAGGTTACGACAAAACCATGCAGATTCACTTTACGATGCTTCCTGAAAATATTTTATCGTATACGTCAACAACAACAAAAGCATTGCCGGTTGAAAAAGGCAAACAGATCACCATTAAAAGTCCTGATGTAACATCCCAAACAATGTTGATCATTCCAGCTTATTTTGAAGTTGAAGATAATGTTGAAAAGACTGGCCTTGTATCGGAAAAGTTGCCAGAAACAATTGATTTTACCTTTGAAGAATATGATGGATTTACTCAAGTAGAGAGTAAAGTTGTTTCCATTAACATAATTGATAATCATGGATACAGACTGGGAGATCAAAATGACCCGGACAATCCATTACAAAGAATTGAAATCACAATGGAATATTCATCAACAATTACCAAAGAAGAATTACTTGATGGAACCTTTCGTATTTTGCATGCAAACACTGCTGCGGAGATATTTGAAGGTCGAAACGTACCGGTAGTTCCAATCAGCCAAATTATTGAAAATAAAACAACTGATAAAATTGTCACTTTCTGGGTCAATAAACTGAGTGCCTTTGCGATTCAAAAAACAATTGTTCCGGAAGCGCCCCCCTCACGTGAATTGCCCCATCCGCCATCAAATTGTTTTATTCATATCGCCCAAGATACAGCATATTCCATTGGATGGCTATTGAGTCTGCTTGTAATTGTTGGTCTTACAGGAGTTTTTATGATGCGATATTTAAGAAATTCAAAACAAATAATGGCTACAATTTTCAGCCTCGTTTTTTGTATGACAATTGTATTGCCCAATCTCGTATGTGCACAGATGCAGACCCACAAGGTCATGTTCAGCCTGATGCCCGGTGGAATGGCATTTGAAAAGAATAAAAACGTTGGTGATGGGCCTGTTTTTGGCATTGGTCTGGGATATGCGTTTACGTCGCGACTTGATGCCGAATTAGTGGCCTTATATGGTCAGCATAACGTCAGTTTTTGGAATGAAACGCAACAGACAGTCGATTATGAAAAGTCTGCAAGCTATACATATCAAGTGAATTTACATTATCACCTGACACCCTGCAAAGTATTCATCCCTTATCTCAATTTAGGAATTGGCAGTATGGACTTTAATTCTGATTTTGTTGAAGATAACAATGCAATCCGGATGAACTATGGCCTGGGTGCAAAATACTTTTTAAACGAAAATATCGCATTACGCGGTGATATGTACCATATTTTTTCTTTGGATGATCCTGACAACCAGTTTGTCTGTACCTTAGGTGTGTCAGTTCAACTGGGCGCCGATCCCCAGGAAAAACTTAAAAAAGCCAAATCGGAGCCGGACAACGATAATGATGGCGTGATAGATTCACAAGATGAATGCCCGAACACACCTGCCCGCATTCTTGTCAATCGTGTTGGATGTCCCAAAGACAGCGATATGGACGGGATATATGATAACATGGATGAATGTCCCAATACACCAGATCATGCCATTGTCGATCAGGCCGGATGTCCCAAAGATACAGATATGGATGGTGTGTACGATCACCTGGATCAATGCCCAGATACGCCGAAAACATTGGATGTTAACCCCATGGGCTGTCCGCCAGACAAAGACAAGGATACAGTTCCTGATTTCAAGGATTCCTGTCCAAACACGCCTGCCAATACGCCAGTAGACAGCAATGGATGTCCCACTGATCATGATAACGATGGTGTATTGGATCACAAGGATAAATGTCCAAATACACCCGAAAATACACGTGTCGATAAAAATGGGTGCTCAATCATCCTGGATCTTGATAATGATGGTATTCCGGATTCCAAAGATCAATGTCCAGATACAAAGCCTGGTGTGCGCGTCAATAGTTCTGGCTGTCAGCTTGTGAGTCAGAAAATCTGTCTACCTTATGCTGTTCAAGTTAGCAATTACAAGACACGCAAGGAAGCCCATGCAGTGGTCATGAAATATCGTAAGAAAGGTGAACCTTTGTTTGCCTCCATACGAAAATCTGATGATCAATCGATATTCAGTATTTTTTATGGTGTATATCGCACCAAAAACAAGGCTGAAAAAACAGTCCTATCATTAAAAAAACGTAGGTTCAAAAATGTTGTTCTCATGAATCTGCCTTATGCCATTCATGTTGAGCCCAATGAGTTATTCATTGATGATGCGACAGTAACAAAGCAATTAATTAAACGTGGCTTTACGTCATATAAAGCACAGGTGGATAAACAAGTTAAATACTATGTTGGTGCTTATGTGAATGAACATGCTGCCAAAACAATTGCGGATCGTTTGTTAGCTGATGGTTTCAAAGCAATGGTTGAAAAGCGATGTATTGAAAAAATAATTGCAGAAAAACCCATTCAACCTGTACATAAAATCGTTTCAACACCATCTATACGAGATCAAGATCATGATGGGGTTCCAGATAAAAATGATCGATGTCCAAACACGCAAAAAAATGCTCGGGTAGATTCAAATGGATGTCAGATTCTTGAAAAGGAATTAATTCAAGTGCCATATGCGGTTCAGGTCAGCAATTATCCAACACGAAAACAAGCGCATGCGGTTGCGATGAAATTCAGAAATCGGGGAGAACCATTGTTTGCATCAATGATTCAATCCACAGACCCAAAAGTATACAGCATTTTTTATGGTGTTTACGAAACGAAATTAACAGCGGACACAGCTGCACAGGAACTCAAACGTAGACGTTTTAAAGATGTCATGCGTTTAAAATTACCTTATGCCATACGTGTTCAACCCAATACAGTTTATGTTGACATTGATACTGTCTGTAACCATCTGATTAAAAAAGGATTTATTGCTTACAAGCTAAAGGGTATCAATGAAACGAAATATTATGTCGGCGCATATCCCAACGCACAATTGGCTCAAAAAGAGGCCGATATTCTTAAAAATGAAGGCTTTGATGTACAAGTCGAAAAAAGAGCCATTACAAAAGGGTTTCAAGTGTCAAAAGATTTACCATACGTTCTGCGAATCAGCGCGTATTCTGATCATAATAAAGCATTTGAGGTTGCGAAACATTTTAGAAATAAAGGTGACCCAACGTATAACTCATACACAGATGTTCCGGGTACAGATAAAGATCATGAAATATACTATGGTTATTACCCATCCGCGCAGGATACAGGTGAAGTAATTGAATCATTGAAAAAGCGACGATTCCGCAACTACGATCTTCAAAAGAAACCCTATGCGATTTGTGTTGGCATTGTTGATCAACAGCATGATCTAGAAAAGCTAGAATCCCGATTGTCTAAAAAAGGTTATTTGAGCTATACCATTCCAGTTTTTGACCGACCGGACTTATTAAAAGTCTATGTAGGTGCCTTTAAAACCAGATCTGAAGCCAAGTTGTGTTTGGACAAAATGAAAGCTGATGGATTCTTGCCTACAATTGTTCTTCGATCGGACAGAAGAAGTGATCCATCAGTCGGGGAACCCAAACCTGTTATTGTTGATTCCGACAGGGATGGTATTGCTGATGCTCTCGACAAATGTGCCAACACACCGCCCAATACATCGGTGACTGCTGATGGCTGTCCCAAAAAACCAGTCCCGCATAAAAATAGAGATGAATATCCTTATACCATTCAAATAAATGCATATTCGAGCAAGGCAAAAGCGATGAACATTATTCGAAAATTTCGAAAGAAAGGCGATCCCATGTACATGTCCTATATAAAAATGGCACAATCGAAAGATTCTTATGGCATTTTTTATGGGTACTATCAGTCATTTGATGCTGCACAAAAAATCGCGTCCCAACTAAAAGCCAGGCTGTTTCGTCGCGTAGATATTATAAAAATGCCCTATTGTTTACAATTGGGCATTTTTTCAACCACTGATAAAATTGAAACACTGGAAACAAGATTGTGTAAAAAAGGGTTTGCCAGTTACCGGCTATTTCAACGTGCAGGAGAAGAAAAGATTCAGGTGATGATAGGCGCCTATAAATCTAAGCAAGGTGCGCAACATTTCAAAGAAATGCTCATTAAAGAAGGCTTTGATGTTAAAATTCTCAAACGTATCGGCGCACCAGCCGCACAACCAGTTCTCCCTAATGTAACTGTTCTTCAAGATAAAGATAAAGATGGCATTCTAGATGACGCCGATCAATGTCCTGGCACTGCACCAGATGATATTGTCAATCAAGATGGTTGTTCTATTGTGCAAATAAGTGAAAAGGATTTTGATACCAAACCATTCTTTACCCCCCTTGTATCATCTGCAAAGCGTTCAGATTCCGATGATTTTTATCCCTACACCATTCGCGTCAGCTCTTATAAGGACCGGGAGGCAGCCAATCAAATTGCGATCAAATTTCGTCAAAAAGGGGATTCCATGTATGTTTCCTATGGTCAGACAAAAGATGGTACGCCCATACATGATGTTTTCTTTGGATTTTATCGCAATTTTGAAGAATCTCAAATGGCTGCCATCGCATTGGAAAGACGTCATTTTAAAAATATTGAAATGATTAAAATGCCTTATGCCGTTCAAGTGGGGGTGTTTGATTCATATACTGAACTGGTTAAGAAGGAAAATGATTTAATTTCAAAAGGTTACCTGACTTATAGCATACCGGATCGTGTTGATAACAGCAATATTCGTTTACTTGTTGGGGCATATCCGACTAAAAAAGCGACTGAAATGATTGTTGAAGAGTTAAAGGTGAATGGTTTTTCTTCTATTGTTGTCAAACGTTAATAATATATTAACAGATAAAGCGCGATACAAACTGAACCGCCAAAAAATTATGAGATATCCATCATATAAAAATTTGCTTTACATTTTAATCAAAAATTGCTTTGTATGAGATCAATCGAAATATTAATTGGAAATAACGATGAAAAATCCACATAAAACCACTAGTCCAAGATTAATTGCCTGGGAGATTACCCGAAACTGCAATCTATCATGTCAACATTGTCGCGCAGCAGCTATGAATGAGGACTATTCTGGAGAGCTTCAAACTCAGAAATGTTTTGATTTTCTTGATCAAGTGGCAGAAATGGGACAACCCATTATTATATTGACAGGTGGGGAACCGCTTTTGCGAGATGATATTTTTGATATTGCTGAATATGGCACTCAAAAAGGTTTGCGGATGGTTATGGCGCCAAATGGTACGCTGGTAAATCATGAAAACGCTTTGAAATTAAAAAATGCGGGGATTCAACGTATCAGTGTCAGTTTAGACGGCCACGATGCCACAAGTCATGATCAATTTCGAGGAGTGGATGGTGCTTTTGAACGCGCTTTAGAAGGCATTCAGCATGCAAAAGATGTGGGGCTGCCATTTCAAATCAATACGACTGTCACTCAACAAAATCTGGGCACCATTGAAAAGATTCAGGAACTCGCGATTCAGCTGGATGCTGTTGCCCATCATATTTTTTTATTGGTGCCCACAGGTCGCGGAAAATATATTGCCAATCAAAGTATTTCTGCCACCGAGTATGAAAATACGCTCAACTGGTTTTATGAACAACGTGATAAAACACGTATTGAATTAAAAGCAACCTGTGCTCCCCATTACTACAGAATCTTAAGACAGAATGCCAAAAAAGAAGGAAAAACAGTTAGTTTTCAAACCCATGGACTTGATGCTGTTACACGCGGCTGCTTAGGAGGCACCCATTTTTGTTTTATTTCACATCGCGGAATTGTCCAACCTTGTGGTTTTTTAGATTTGAATTGCGGGGACATTACGTCACAGTCTTTTCATGAAATCTGGCAAGACTCCCCCATTTTTAATTCCTTGAGAGATTATGATCAACTAAAAGGAAAATGTGGTGTATGTGAATATCGTAAATTTTGCGGCGGTTGTCGCGCACGCGCTTACGAAGCCACTGGTGATTATCTGGCTGAAGAACCTTTATGTTCGTTTCAGCCCGGAACTTATTAAGCAGGAGTAAACCCCGTGTGTTTCATCATTCGCATGATATTTTTTTTCATTTGTTTTCAATTTTTTCTTATTGCACCGCTTTCCACAAATGTTTTTTCTCACCAAAAAGTGCTTGTTCTGAATTCATACCACCTCGGATATAAATGGTCTGATGACATTCTTCAGGGGATTCACTCAGTCATGTGGAATCGAAAAGATATTACACTTTATACTGAGTTTATGGACACAAAACGTATCTTTGATGACAATACATTCTATCGCTTCATTCGTTACCTGAAAGAAAAATATGCTGATATGCAATTTGACTTGATCATTACTTCAGATGATAATGCATTTAATTTTATCAAGCAGTTTCGGAAAAAAATTTTTACAGATGTACCAGTGGTATTTTGTGGGGTAAATTATTTTGATTCGTCCGAAATACTTGGGTTTAAAAATATGACAGGTGTCAATGAGGAAGCAGACATCAACGCAACAGTTAACCTCATCCTCAAGCTGCACCCCAAAACCAACCTGATCGTATTTATCTGTGACAATACGCCAACCGGAATAAGAATACAGGAAAGAATCAGGTCTATACTGCCAACCATTTCACCCGATGTAAAAACGCAGTTGATCCATAATATTTCAATGGCTCATCTGCTAAAAACTGTCAAATTTTTACCATCAAATTCAGTTTTATATTATACCATTTTTTTTCAAGACAACACCGGGAAATTTTTTGAATATGATCAAAGTATTTCATTGATTGCTGATGAGGCAACCATTCCAATCTATGGTGCATGGGACTTTCATTTGGGACATGGCATAATTGGCGGAAAACTAACCTGTGGTATATATCAGGGAGAAACAGCCGCCAACCTGGGTATGCGAATTTTAGAGGGCGAACCAGCCGATTCTATACCGGTTGTTTCGAAAAGTCCAAACCGATTTATGTTTGATATGGATCAACTTCAGCGGTTTAACATTCCAGTATCTCAATTACCAGAAAGCAGTCAAGTGATTTATCCAACCTTACGCTTTAATCGCATTTTTATTATTTCAGTCTTGTGTATCGGTTTCTTGTCATTTGTTATCATTTTTTTGCTGGTCAACAATGTTAAAAGAAAAATTGCAGAAAAAAAATTGAAAGTCACGCTAGACCATCTTGAACAACGGGTGATTGATCGCACTGAAGAAGTCTCTTTAGCAAATGAAAAACTCAACCTGAAGCTTGAAGAACAAAAACAAACTGAACGTGCCTTGCAACAAAGTTATCATTTTTTGGAAACATTGATTGATAATCTTCCGGTGGCTGTGTTCACAAAAGATGCTGAAACGGGTATTTTTACATTATGGAACAAACAATGTGAGCGATTATATGGATTAACTGCTGATCAGGTCATTGGAAAAACTGACTTTGATTTTTTTCCCAAAGAACAGGCCGAATCATTTCGAAAGAATGATCAAGAAGCATTTGAGAAACGCTGTCGCATTGATATACGTGAAGAAAAAATTAATACCTATGTTAAAGAACAAACAATTGTCGATACTATCAAAACGCCCATTTTTGATGAATACAACAATCCTCATCAATTGCTGTGCATCTCAGAAGATATTTCTAAACGAAAAGAAGCAGAAGAAAAACTTCGCCAACATCAAGAATTCTTGCGTAATGTCATTGATACAGATCCCAATTTTATTTTTGTAAAGGATAATGAAGACAAGTTTGTTCTGGCCAATCAAGCTATGGCGGATCTGTGTGGAACCACTGTGGAGAATATGGTGGGAAAAAAGGTAAGCGAATTTAATCCGAACAAGGAAGAAGTCAATCAATATTTTATTGATAATGAAGCAGTCATGGCATCCCTTCAGCCAAAATTTATTCCAGAGCAACGATTTACAACACCTAGTGGCAACATCCATTATATTCAGATTATCAAAAAACCTTTGATGAGCGATGATGGAATTGCTGATAAAGTGCTTTGTGTCGCAACAGATATTACAGATAGAAAAAGTGTAGAAAAAGAGCTGGAATCATCACGACTCGCAGCAGAATCATCCAATCTGGCCAAAAGTGAATTTTTAGCCAATATGAGTCACGAATTAAGAACCCCGCTTCATGGCATTTTGGGATTTACGCAGATTCTTCAACGAAATGAAGCGCTCATGACTGAAATTGGTAGTGCTGTCAACACAATTCATCGCAGTGGTGAACATCTGTTAATGATGATTAACGATATTCTTGATTTGTCGAAAATTGAAGCTCAAAAGCTTGATCTAAGAGAGTCTGAAATATATATACCTGCTTTCATTGAAACCATTATAGAAATTATTCGTGTTCGTGCATCTCAGCAACAAATTGGCTTTGTTGTTCATATTGATGATAATATTCCATCAGGAATTTCTGGTGACGAAACCCGACTGCGCCAGATACTTCTGAATTTGTTGGGTAATGCAGTCAAGTTTACCCAAAAAGGTGAAGTACGATTTTCAGTCAATCGCTTTGGTAGCAAGGCGCTTCACTTCAAAATTGAAGATACCGGTATTGGTATTCCAAAAGAAAAAATTGAAGAAATATTTTTACCTTTTCATCAGGTTGCCAACAGTCTGATCCAAACAGAAGGCACAGGCCTCGGATTGGCAATTTGCAGCCGACTTCTCAAAATGATGAACAGTGAACTTAATGTTTCAAGCGAAGTGGGAAAAGGCAGTTGCTTTGATTTTTATCTGCCAATCAGGGAAGTTGCCATTTCATCGGAAATAATTACACCCAAAAACCAAAAAATCGTTGGATATGATGGACGAAATATTAAAATTTTGGTGTGTGATGATCGAAAAACCAATCGGGATGTATTGTCCCAGTTATTGACCGATATTGGTTTTGAAGTCATTGAGGCCAGTGATGGTCGCGAAGGTTTGGAAAAAGCTTTGGCAAATCGTCCAGACATTGTTCTGATGGATTTGATGATGCCTGAAATGGATGGTTTTGAAGCAACGCGTGCACTCAGAAATATGCCAGAAATAAATGATACAGCAGTTATTGCTGTTTCTGCCGGTGTTTTTAATCAAACCCGACAGGATTGTCTGGATGCCGGATGTGATGACTTTATCCCCAAGCCTGTCATTACTGATGAGTTACTTGAAAAAATCAGCAAACAACTATCTTTAAAATGGCAATATGCCACAAAACAAACCCTTCACAATGGAAATGACTTGAACCAGGCCATGCTGTCACCGCCCAATCATGTTCTGAAACAATACAAAAAACTGGTCATGGCCGGTCGCATTACTGAGATTCAACGCCAACTCAAAATTCTTGTACATAATAACCCCAAATATATTCCATTTGCAGAACATATTAAACAACTGGCATATGAATTTCGAAATGATGACATTCAGGCATTTATCGATCAATTTCATGACAACAAAAAGTAAAGGAGTCATCCATGAAAAATGATATTTTAGACAAGGCGAGATCATTATTAACCTGTCCGCATTGCCTTGAAGTAAAATCAGGAGAGCTTAACTGGGAAAGTCCATTTAGAGATCTTTTGGTTTGCGATATTTGTCGAAGAGAATATCCCCTTGTTGATGGAATCATTGATTTTATTCCGGGATTTCAGTTATCATCAGGCATTGCACAAAAGTTTATGGAAAATCGAACAGTTGTTTCAGTATATGAGAAATACTTTAGACCCACCTTTACTCGTATGGGCTCAACCATTACATATGAGGATGAAATTTCATGGTTGCAGGATGTTCCTGTCGCTGTTTCCCCCAAATATGCCCTGGATCTGGCATGTGGCACAGGAAAATATACCCGATTGCTTGATGAAATGTATCATCCAGATATCATTTTTGGTGCAGATATCTCTCTTCCCATGCTTGAACATGCCAATGCGGAAAAATCTCCAAACACTATTTTTATAAGATGTGATGCCAGTTGTTTGCCATTTAAACCACAAACGTTCAGCCGCGTAAATTGCTTTGGTGCACTGCATTTATTTCCAGATATACCAAAATCACTTGCTGAGATTCGCCGCGTGATGGAATTATCTGGCTGCTTTACCTGTTTGACATCACGAAATATCAAGGGATGGCAAACATGGATGCAAACTGTGTTTTCTTCGTTATTTTCATTTCATTTCTTTGAAGATGCGCAATTAGAAAAATTACTTGCAGATACAGGATATATTAATGTTCACTTGTTTGAGCGGGCAATGGTATTATTATTTTATGGCTATGCAGGTGTTTAGGAGAATGCATGAAACAGTTGCAAAAGTTTATATTACTTGTGATACTTTTTAATTTTTTTTTATTCATAACAGTTTGTTCAGTGCATGCCAACAATAGTGTAATTACTGGCGCTGTATATGAAGATTTCTATCCATATAGACCCATTCCCCTTATTTTCATTGTTTGTTATAATTACTACTCAGGTGACTATGTTGCAATGGGAATTACCCAGGACGATGGCTCTTATCGTATCGAATTGCCACCTGGAGAATACGCAGTTTATGCACAACCGGAACATGAAAGTGTTTATATACCTGAATATTTTGGAAATACCTTTGATTCATTTTATGCAAAAAAAGTTACTGTTTCTGCCGGACAGACTTATGGTCATATTGATTTTAAACTATCTATTGGTGGAATAATTAAGGGGAATGTGTTGTATGCATCAGATGAAACGCCAATATCGTTTATGCGCGTTGAAGCATATGATGAAATGGGAGATTTACAGGGCTACACGACATCTTTAGATGATGGCAAATACTACCTTCATGTGCCAGAAGGAAAATACAAGCTGCGGGCATATGATACAAGAAATCGAAACCTGGTGACTGTTTTTTATGATGAAAATGAAAAATTCATCATTACTGATAATTTTGATGGTATCAATGCTCACATGATTGAAGTTGAAAAAGGATATATCACAGGTTATTTTAACTTTTTCATTCTGGAAGGAATAAAGGTTGAGGGGATTGTTTCTGATAAAAATGATATGCCGATAAACAATGCGATTGTGTGGGCCTTCTCAACAAATGGCAATCAGTTTTGGACAAAGACACAACCTGATGGCAGCTATGAAATCATTTTACCTGAAGCGAGCTATTGGTTTTACTCAGAAAGTTCCAGTTATTTGTCTCAATATTATCAAGATGCAGTTGATGTTATTTATGCTCAAATAATTACAATCAATGATCATATGAGTGGTATAGACTTCCAATTAAAAACAGAAAATGACATTCATTACAAGCTTGTAGATGTGATAAAAATGCTTCAGTTGTTGTCTGGCTTTTCATTAGATCAATCGCTACCTGTCAGCGATTATGACCCAAACAAGAATAGACAGGTGGATATGATGGATGTTTTACACGTAATGCATATCCTTATTTAATCATTCAAATTGATAAACTATGAAAATTCTGGCTGGTATTCTGGCACAATATCTTTTAAGGATTTCATTATCGTTCTATGGTTAAATGTTTTTGCATCGAGAATAATCTGATCGATTTTAGAATGAATTTCATCCTTTTGGCAAATCTGTCCTCTCAAAACCAATATTTTTTCATGTTGTGTTTTTACAATGCCTTCGCCTTCTGTAATTAATTCTTCATACAATTTTTCCCCCGGACGAAGTCCAGTATATTGAATCTCGATATCTCGGTGGGGTTCATACCCATGTAAGCGAATGAGATCCTGGGCCAGATCTAATATCCGAATAGCGCGTCCCATATCAAGGATAAAAATTTCACCCCCCTTTCCCATGGCACCTGCTTCCAGGATCAATTGAGCTGCTTCCGGAATGCTCATAAAAAAGCGGGTGACTTCCGGATGCGTTACTGTTACTGGGCCGCCTCGGGAAATTTGATCCTGAAAAATAGGAATGACCGAGCCCGAACTTCCCATGACATTTCCAAATCGGACGACCATAAACTGGCTATGTTCTGATTCATTTGCACACAAAACCAGTTGCTCTGCGACACGTTTTGACGCTCCCATCACATTGGTTGGACGCACAGCTTTATCTGTTGAAACCAACACGAAACGCTCGACTTTGTAATTTTTGGCAATATTTACCAGATTTAATGAACCTTGAATGTTATTGATTACAGCTTCCCAGGGATGTTTTTCCTGCATGGGAACATGTTTGTAGGCTGCAGCATGAAATACCACCTCTGGCTGAAAATCATCAAAGACATGCGCCAATGCATCGTGATCGCGAATATCAGCCAGATACGTTTCAACATCCATATAGCCAAATCGTTGACAGCATTCCATTTCAATATGAAATAAGTTTATCTCACTGATTTCCAACAACCCTAATCGTCTGGGATGAAATCGGCTGACCTGTCGCACAAGCTCGCTTCCTATCGATCCACCAGCGCCTGTTATTAAAACGCGTTTTTCATGAATATACCGATGTATTTCTGTTTTATTCAGATGAATTTCTTCCCTACCCATTAAATCCTGAAGCGTAACATCTCGAAGGGCCTTGACAGAAATACGACCATCAATTAACTCGCTTATGGCAGGCACTGTCCGAAATCTTTTTCCGGTTGATTCACAATAAGAAACGATTTTTCGCATATTCTCGCGGGTTGTTTTCGGAATAGCAATGAGGATTTCATCAAATAAAGTAACAAAAGAATCAATTTGATCCATCTGCCCCAAGACTGAAACACCATGAATGGTCTTTCCTTGTTTGAGTGGATTGTCATCTAAAAAACCAATTGGCTGAAGTTTTAAATTGGGGTTATCTCGAATTTCCCGCAAGACCCGCTCACCCGTGCTGCCAGCGCCAATAATTAATAGACGTTTTAAACTTGCGATTTTACGATTTAGGGTAGGAAATAAAGATATCCCTGAATGTCGGGTATAAAACAATCGAATACTGGCACGAAAACCACTGATAAAAATCAGGCATAAACCAAAATCAATAATAAAGACTGAGCGGGGATAACCTTCAAACCGATGCAAGACCATAACACACAGGATCAGTAATAAAGAACTGAACATCACTGCTTTGACGACATTCACCAGGTCAAAAAGGCTTGTAAAACGCCACATGCCTTGATACAGGCTGAGCGCAAAAAAAACACTCATTTTGACGATCAAAATCAGAGGCATCAATTGCCAAAGCGCTTGTTGATAATGTGCTGGTATGACAAAATCCATACGAACGGCAAACGCCAACCACCAGGATAATACCACCAATATAATATCAATCACAAATACGAGATAAAAGTTTTTTGAGCGAAATAAATGTCTCATGACCAGGCAATCCATTCTATTGTGCTAATTTCGATAATATGCATTCAATCACACGTGATTGTTCTTCATTTGTCATTCCAGGGCCAGATGGCAGGCAGATTCCAATTTCAAATAATTGTTCACAAACCGGTTTGTTTAAAAGATGGGGAAAAAAGTCAGCCCCCTTAAATAAAGGCTGCATGTGCATGGGTTTCCAGACAGGTCTGGACTCAATATGATGGTTTTCCAGATGATTAATCATCTCAAGTGGTGACATAACAGATGGTGCCATTGTCATCACAGTCAACCATCGGTTAGAATCATAACCCACTGGTTCAGGCATAAAATCAATTCCCGGAATATGTCCTAATTCAGATACATATTGCGTAAATATTTTTTTACAGGCCAGAATATGAGCATTCAATATCCGCAATTGTCCCAGGCCGATTGCCGCCAAAACATTGCTCATGCGATAGTTGAATCCCATTTCACGATGTTCATAATGAACGACCGGCTCTTTGGCTTGTGTCGCCCAAAAACGTGCTTTCTTGATTGCATCCAGATTATTGGATACAAGCATTCCCCCTCCTGATGTGGTTATCATTTTATTGCCATTAAAAGAATAGATGCCAAAATCTCCAAATGTTCCGCTATAGCTATCTTTATATTTCGCACCAACTGCTTCAGCAGCATCTTCTATGATGGGGCAATTATACGTTTTACAGATGCTTGAAATTGAATCCATATCGGCACATTGGCCATAAAGATCAACAACAATGACAGCTTTTGGTTTCTTACCGATCTGCATATAGGTTTGAAAGGCACGTTCCAGTGCCAATGGAGACATGTTCCAGCTTTCTGGCTCAGAATCGATAAAAACTGGGGTGGCTTTTTCATATAAGATCGGATTTGCACTTCCCACAAAGGTGAGGGAAGCGCAAAAGACAATATCATCAGGTTGAACATTCAGCAAGCGAAGGGCTAAATGGATGGCAGAAGTGCCCGAGCATAGCGCAAGGGCACCTCGTACTCCAAAACGTTCAGAAATCTCATTTTCAAAGCGTGTAATATGTTTCCCCACTGGCGCAATATAGTTGCTTTCAAATACGTCATCAATCAATCTCTTTTCGTCTTTTCCCATATGTGGGGGGGATAAAAAAATCCGCTTCATAGAATTCGTTATCCATTAAAGGCTTTTTTTAGATTTTCAATGTATTGATCAACCATACCTTCAAATTCTCTTGAAGCAAATGGGGAAATCACCATTTTCGCCAGTGATGGAAATGGGAGTGTAAGCACCCCTTTAGTCGTCAACGCCACATGGGTATTATCGCCCTGTTTTTTAATGCTCCAGGAACCTTCAATTTCTGCATTTCCAACATCTTTGACTGGTTTCCATACAATACTGCCAGACTCTTTGTCACTTTCGTATTTGCACGCATAAACAGTTTGAATATAATACTTTTGAATACCAAGCTTTTCCATTTCCCACCGGAAACAGTTATCACCCATATCCACCAATTGATCGACCTTTGGAAAATGACTGACTGAATCAGGTACACTTGCCAATAAATCAAATACTTTGTCGAAATCTGCCGAAACATCAAATTCTTTTTTGATGTCTACAGTGACCTTAAATGCCATAATGATTTTCTCCTTTGGTTTATAAAACAATATTTGTAAGATGCTCAGGTAAATCCTGAGGTAAAAAATTCAGTTTTGCAAACAATTTTTTTTCCACAGTTAAACAAATGTCATAATGATGATGAAACATGGCTTCATCTATGTGTGGACATTTTGGAAGATATCTCAATTTTATATCGTCCATACGTGTTTGAAGACTTACGACCTGATCATGTAACACACGCTTATCCGCATAATTGACGATTTCTTTTTCATTGAATTCATTTTCAACGATGGGGTTTCGGAGAACGACATGTTCATTAACAATATCTGCAATTTCAGTAAACCCTTCCTGAACACAAATTTCTTTACCTTTCTTACAGTGGTTTTCTTGGGAGTGAAGACAGGAAAATTTGGCAATATCATGCATCATTGCCCCACTTACCGACTTATCAATGGAAATTTTGATTCCTTGGGCATCAAGTTTTGATGCGAGCAGCATGGCAATTCGCGCAACAAGTATTGAATGTGCGCGAATATGTGATGGCATGAGATATTTATCCATCATTTGCATACATCGATCAATTCCCGGTATCAATAGACCCCCCAGTTACCAGAAAGATAATATTGGTGCAAAATCGGTTGAATATGTGTATTGATTTGCACTGTGTGCATTTGATCCAGTACACCTTTTCCAAAATAAATCATTGATTTCATGGCGTTTGTATCCATAAATCTGCACTCAATATCGTTAAATTTCAAGGCGAGCGCGCGCGCTTTTAATTTCGATTGATTCATATCTTTATTTCGCATCCCTAAAACAAATCCCCATTCACCCATTGTGGGGACATGGTTATGATAAGGCAATACTGACAGATTTGCAGATTCAATTGTTTTCAGTATACACAAAAATGCTTTGGTTGAAAAGTAAGGACTCGTTGCCTGTGTAACCATCACGCCCCCGCGCATTAAATGATGAGCAATTAGTCGATAAAAATCCAATGAGTATACGTGCATCAGGTCAACTGTATCGGGATCCGGCAAATCAATTATGATAACTGAAAATAGTTTATCATGTTTTTCAAGAAAAGTCATTGCATCTTGATTAATAATTTCAACTTTTGGTGTGTTCAATGAATTTTGATTGATTGTGGTTAATGTGGGGTGCGTTTTTCCAAGATGTGTCATCACCGGATCAAGATCAACTAAAGAAATTTTTTCTACATCCTTATATTTAAGAATCTCTCGGACAGCAATACCATCTCCACCGCCCAAAATAAGAATTTCTTTGCGACAAGCACTTAATTTCATGGCCGGATGGATCAAGGGTTCATGATATTTTTCTTCATCATATGTACTAAATTGAACCTGACCATTGAGATATAACCAGTTGTATTTCCGCCACTGCGTCATAACAATTTTTTGATAGGCAGTTTGTCTCGCAAATACAATTTTATCTTTATATTTGCTTTGTTCGCCAAATTGAATAATGGGCTTTGCAAAAATAATCAGACAGATAAAAAAACAAAAACATAGCAGCCAGGAAATAATAAAAATTCTTTTGTAGTGTATCAGCGACATAAATCGCCACAAAACCAGCGTAGCGACCAAAAAATTAATACAACCCAGAATTATTGGGGTATAGGTTAGCCCGAGATATGGTAGGGCGATAAAAGCAAAGATAATACCACCAAGCAATGAACCATAATAATCCTTTTCCATCACATTGGAAATATTGATGCGCAAATTTTCATATGATTCATTAATTCGGGTAACAAGTGGAATTTCCAGGCCAATCAGCATGCCCACAATAATGCCTTGAGAATAAATGACCAGATTAATCGGTTGAATAAATGCTGCCAGGCCATAGGCAATGATAGCCGATGTTGCACAAGCGACTGAAAGTAATAGTTCAGTTGCAAGAAACCATTCCAAAAGTTCTGTTTGAAACATGCGGCTGAGACGGCTTCCAAGGCCCATCGCAAACAACATAAAAGACATGACCAACGTCCATTGAAATACAGCATTTCCAGAAAGGTAAGTGGCGAGTGTGGATAAAACAAATTCAGCAATAATTCCCGCGCATCCAGTTGCAAACAGGGCAATTTTTAGAATATAGTTATCTGATCGAACCGATTCCATATTTTTTACAAACTCCAGAACAATGTTTGATCACAAAGACCTCCTTTCTTAGGCCTGACCTTGAAGAACGTATTTTTCGAGAATGTTTCTTATTTTGTTTCCTATTATGGGTTTTGATATAAAATCATTCACTTGAGCATCAATACAGATTTGTTTATCTTTCTGTGATGCGTTTGTTGTCATCGCAATGATGGGTACATGATGGTCTAAAACGTTTGAATTTGGATCACGTATAATACGGGTGGTTTCAATACCATTCATCTTTGGCATTTGAATATCCATCAGGACCAAATCATAGGTTTGCTTTTCCAATAGATCAATTGCTTCGATACCATTGTTCGCAATATCAATTTTTGTAATTTCTTTATTCTTTTTTAAAAATAAAGTGGTAACTTTCTGGTTTAAAAAACTATCTTCAACAATAAGAATCCTGCAATCGTTATTATGAGTTGATTTATCAATTGTCAATTGAGCATGATTGATTTCTTCTTGATGCGGTCGCTGCTGTGGATCATATGTATCATCGCATGTCATGTTTTCCTGTTTCGGTATTACAATTGTAAACCAGAATCTTGCGCCTTTTCCATCTTCACTTTCAACGCCAATTTTACCTTCCATTAATTCTACAAGTTGTTTTGAAATTGCCAGACCTAAGCCTGTGCCCCCATATTTACGTGTCAAAGAATCATCAACCTGCGAAAATGGCTTAAATAGTCGTTCCATTTGTTTTTTTTGAATACCAATGCCCGTATCTGTAATATGAAAAATGATGGTTACGTGTGTATTCGTTTCTTGTTGCAATTCAACGTCAATACAGATTTCTCCCTTTGATGTAAACTTGATGGCATTATTGATAAGGTTAATCAATATTTGTTTGATTCGTCCGGGGTCACCATATATATATTGCGGCACATCTTTTCCTATCTTTAATTTGAGTTCAAGTCCCTTCTCAACAGCTTTAATAGAAAGCAGGTTTACAATACGATCAAGCAAGGTCGAAATCTCAAAATCGATACACTCAATGTCAAGCTTTCCATCCTCTATCTTTGAGAAATCTAGAATATCATTCAAAATACTCATTAAGGAAATGGCACTGCTTTTAAGCATATCAGCCATATCCAGATCATCTGCATCCAGAGAAGACTCACATAATAAGGTAGCCATCCCAATGATACCATTCATCGGTGTTCTAAGTTCATGGCTCATCGTGGATAAAAAGGTACTTTTGGCGCGGTTTGCGCTTTCAGCGTCATTTTTAGCGCGAACTAAATCTTTCCGATTACGTTCTAAAGCGATGCCAAAATATATGATCAACAAAAATACAATTCCCCCACCAATTAAATGTGTTAAAATCAAATTCAGATTTAATTCTTTTGGTTGAAAAGGAAGAGTGACACTGATTGCGCCCCGAATATCGCCTTCTTTATATCCTTGCTTCGCGTGACATTTTAAACATCCTTTGGAAACATAAAGGGGGGCAATATAACGATATATTCTTTTTGAATCATATTCAACAAAACCGGACCATTCTTGAATCCCTTTTTCAAAAAGAGCCATTTTTTCACTTTCCCAGGGTTCAGCAGCATTTTCAGGTCGAATGGGATTTAAGCTTGTTATATGAAATAATATGTCGGATTCTTCTTGGGCGATCTCAGCGATTTGACGTGTCATAAATGCTGGATTTATTTTCGTATAATTTTTTCCATTGATATCTGTAATATCTCTTGAAGGAATATCAAGGAAAGGATTTGGCTGAACGTTATTATTTATTGGGACGTAGACACCACCATGTCCTGCATTCCATGCTCTTGTAAGAACGATTTGTTTAAAAAATGATTTTCCACCTTGCAAAGCAGTTTTATCTTCATTTTTTGATTCTATTAAAAGGTTCCAGTATAATGAAATGATTACTGATACCGACCAAATTAAAAGGATGGCAATAATATATTTTTTCAATTTTTTTCTTGACCCTTAAACACTTATCTTCATAGGGGCGCATTCCCAAAAATCCGGACATTTTTTTTAATTTTCCGACATTTTGGGAATGCGCCCGCTTCATCGTTTATGATTTCTTATTTCAATATATATTATTGAATGTATCAAGCTTTGAATCAATATTCAAGGTAAAAAAAATGAACACTTTAAAAATGACTTGACATTATCTATGGTATAAGTCATGTCAATTAAATGCACAATTAATAAATTGTATGAATTCAATTCGCGAATTGTAGGTAATTCAAGCACAGGAAAGGGAGGTATTTCATTGGTTATTCATAAAATTTTTATTTCAACAATTTTAATTTTATTTGTGGCGATTCATCTGATGTTATCAGTTAATTACATCAAGTCATTAACCGCAAAAGATGCAACTACAGCAGCGGCTTTGCTTGTGCATGGTGAAATGCAGCGGACCATGTCTTTAATTTTAAAACAAAAATCATATGCGCATGCAATCAGGCAGTCGGATGCATATTTGGAAAAAGTTGTTGACCGATTTAAAACACAAACAGATTCAGATGCATTTATTCAGATGCACTGGATAGACACGCAATGGAAAATTTTCAAGACCCTTCTTGACAAATATGATGATACCCCTGCAGAAATCAATCAACAAAAAATGGAGACACATTGTGATCGATACTGGAAAACACTCTCACAAATTATAAATAATCAAGTGATCAGGCAATCTTTTTCTCAGATGATTGCAACCCATGCCCTGGTTACAATAATTTTTATTCCATTGATCTTTTTTTTCATCCGGCGATATGTCTCTTCAAATAGTGATATTGTAAAAAATTACGATCCACTTACACAAATCTATAACTCTCGAATGTTCTATCGGTTAGTTGCTCAGGAAATTGCAAAAACAGAACGTTATGATCGCTCGCTGGCATTGGTGGTTTTTGATGTTGATTTTTTTCGACGCATCAATGATTTTTTTGGTCACAAAGTGGGTGATGACGCCTTGGAACAATTGGCCTCTCTGGTTGATCAAAACATTCGAAAAAGTGATTTATTTTGCAGGGTCGGTGGTGAAGAATTCGCAGTGATCGCTTCAGATACAGACCTTCAACAAGCAATTGTGCTCTCCGAAAAAGTTCGAAAGCTCATTTCAGGTCATACGTTTAAAACTGTCGGGCGAATAACAGTCAGCTTAGGCGTTGTTCAGGCAAAAAAGAATGACACTCCTGAAACCATGTATAAACGTGCCAATGAACGTTTGCAAGTTGCAAAAAAGAAAGGTCGCAACCGGACAATTGCTAAAGACCATTCTGAATAGCGTTTTCCTTAATAGACAACTATCAATATGTTATGTTATAAACGAATGAAGATGGACAGTAATATCAGGGCACATTCAGAATTGCAGCATCATGTTATTGTTCAGACTTCTTTATCGATGTGTTTTAGAGAACAAAAGGTGTATCCCCATGATCAAAATTTTATCCTATATGGCTTTGTGGATTTGTTTGAATGCCATCAATATTTATGCAGATCAGAATTGGGTGACAACAATTGATCATATGATGTTGAATGGCCAATATGATCGTGTCATTATTCAGTTGAATAACCTGCAAAAAGAATTGAACCCTACATCAAAAGACTATCTTCAAATGCAGATATTGAAAGCCAATGCATTCATTGCTTTGGGAAGATACAAACAGGCGCAAGGAACCTTATTGCCTTATCAGTCAATCATCAATAACTGTTCACCAGAGATTAAAGTACGTTTTCTTAATACAATTGGTCGTATTGATGCGTTTTTTTCTCAAACGACAAAAGCATCTCACTTTTTTCAAGAATCCTTAGTCATTGCGAAACATTCCGGCAGCGCACAATTGTATCGTGAAACACTCAATGAAATTGGATTGCTGTATTATGCTCATTTTGATAAACACAACTTTTACAGATCTGCCATCAATGCATTTCATCAGGCAATCACATGTGTCAGCCTTGTACCAAAAAGTTATTTCAATGCCCAGCTAATGATCAATCTCGCAAGGGTATATGTCAAGAAGAATGCCCAAGGTCATGCAAAGGAGCGTTTACAAGCGTTGAAAGATGCACGAGATTATGTTTCTAACCTGCCTGATACCTTTAAAAAGGGCTGCTTGTTGGTTGATATTGCACGTCTTTATGAAAATATTTCCCAAAACAACAAAAAGAAACAATCTTTTGGGATTCATCAGGCGCATCAAATATATATTGAAGCTGAACAAGTGAATCACAAAATAAATGATCTTCGCCTGGCATCATTAATTTATTATCAGATGGGCGGTTTGTACAAACGCACAAAACAATTTGATGAAGCCATTTCTCTCACACAAAGAAGTCTGTTTTATGCGCAACAAATACAAGATATGTATACGTTGTATCTTAATAACTGGCAACTTGGAAGCCTGTATCGACACACCGATAAAATCCAAAAAGCGATTCATCACTATGATACAGCCATTCAACAACTTGCACCGATTCGTCAACAAATTTATCATAGTGATCTAACCCAAAAAAATGTTTTTAATCGAAAAATCAAGCCGGTTTACCTCGAACTTTCAGAAATCTACTTTGAGCTCGCTTCATCTGAAATAGCCAGCACAGAAAAGTATAACAATTTTATCAAAAAAGCCTGGGCGACAATGGATGAAGTCAAATCTGCTGAATTGGAAGATATCTTTGATGATCCTTGTGTCGCATATCAAAAAGAAGAACACTTAAATCTGGATAGTGATTTCAATTCTGTCGCAGTTATTTATTTTGTTCCATTTCCTGAAAAACCAGGTTTGATCATGCGTTTGCCGAATGGATTCAAACATTTGCGCTTAGATATAGATACACAAGCATTTAATGAAATCGTTTATCGGCTTCGTAATGAAATTCCTGCCTGGGGGATTTTTGAAACAGATGCTGCAAGATTATATGAACTCATTATTTCTCCTATTTACGAAGATCTCAAACAACAAGACGTTAAAACATTGGTTGTTGCATCTGATGGTGCCATGCGTCTGCTGCCTTTTTCCATATTTTTTAGTCCTGATGAGAAGTTTCTTATTGAAGAGTTTGAAATCGTAACGATTCCGGCCTTGCATTTGACACGCCTTGGTCAAACAAATAGAGACTCCCCAAAAGGTCTTTTCTGTGGCATTACACAGGCGCATACAATCGGGAATATTAAATTTGAAGCATTACCCCGCATTTCAAAAGAATTGGAAACAATCACAAAGATTGTACCGGGTGATGTTTTTATGGATGAAGAATTTACACTGCCTCATCTAAAATCAATCATTGCTGAAAAAAAATATTCTGTTATCCATTTGGCAACACATGGCGAATTTGGCAGCATACCTGAAAAAACATTTCTTGTGGCCCATAAGAGTCCACTGACAATGAACAGCCTGGAAAAAATAATAAAACAGAACCGATCATCTGCAATAGATCTTTTAGTACTGAGTGCCTGTCAAACCGCCATTGGAGATGAACGCGCAGCATTTGGTCTGGCAGGCGGGGCTGTGAAAGCAGGCGCTAAATGTGCAATTGCGACATTATGGTCTGTTGATGATTTTGCATCACAACAAATCTTTTCAGATTTTTATCGCAATGTTTACCAGAAAAAATATTCAAAAGCAAAAGCCATGCAGAAGGCGCAGCTAATGTTACTCGAAAGGATTCAATTTTGGCATCCAGCGATTTGGAGTGCTTTTCTCGTTATTGGCAATTGGTATTGATTTGTGTTATAATTCAGGTCATTTGAAAAAAACATCGAAAGGAACATATCTTTATGATAAAAATATTAATCATTTCCATGTTGGTACTGGATGCCGGTATTATTCTATTGTTTGTTATATTTATGAGACGATTTGTCCGCCATGATCATGCAGAAAACATTGCAATGGAAAAATTAGAGGAGCTATTACAACCCACTCTGACTGAAGCCAAGTCCATTTCCTACAAACTGGAAGTGTTACTGAAAGAGAAACAAAAACTGATCTTCGCCTTAACCGACAAACTGGATCAAAAAATTGATCAGGTAAATGCCGCTCTGGAACAACCTGTCAATAGAAGACGAGATAACACTATCCCCAGTCAAGGAAAGAGTAGAAACTTCAAAGAATTTCAAGATGATGCCATTCATTTATCGCGTCAAGGATTTTCTGCAGATCAAATTGCGTTGAAACTTGGCGTTAATCGGAATGAAGTGGATCTTGTTTTGTCATTAAGAAAAAATATCGAGCAGGTTCGAGATATTACTGTAGAAATGGAAAAAAATGATACCTTAGAAAAAACGAAATTCACACAACCTGCCGCTACAAAAAAGTCACCCATCATTAAAGATATTCTTCAAAAGAAAACATCAAAACCATCAAGATTTGCACCAACAAAAACAGCAAAATCAACAAAGGATACAAAACAACAAAAAAGTGGAATTACGTTTGAATCGCGTCCCAATTCTGATGCCATCAATGCTGATGAAATTTTAAAATTATCAAGAAGTGGCCTCCAATCGAATGACATTGCAAAAAAACTGGGAATTGCCAGGGGTGAAGTTGATCTCGTATTGAACTTAAAGAATAAATTTCAAACCATCGGTCAAAACTATAACAAATTGAATGCTTATAAATAAAGATTTCAAGAAATAATTGAGGACTTATGATTCGTAACCTTCAAGATTTAATCGTTCAGCATCGCGCAGCGGTCAATACCCAATCTAAACCGACTGGCTCAGGTTTATCCCTAAAACAGGGTGATATTGTTAGCGGTAAAGTACTGGATTTCCATCATTCCGGTCGAGCAAAATTGTTGGTTCAAGGCAAAGAGCTGACTGCCCAAACGACAGTCAAGTTAGCCAAAGGGCAAGTCGCTCAATTTCGGGTCGAACAAACCCAGCCTCAATACACTTTCAAAGTGTTTGATTCCTCAAACATGCAGCAAAACATGTTGCAACTCATGGGCGGATCTGCGCTGCAAGCATCGCCATTTCAATTATTTCATGACCTGTTTCAAATGATAAAAAACAATCCAGACAATGCCAATCAAAAACTGATGGCACAAATGATCCATCTTTTTTCTCAACTGGCGATCAAACCGGGGGATTCAATTACGCCGTATTATTTGATGGCTTTTCTCCAAAGGTCTGGCTTGTTGTGGGAAAACAAGTTGAAACAGTGGGCATCAACGCAAAAAAATATGACATCAGAACGATTCAAAAAAATGATGCAACAGGATTTAAAAGCATTATCACTAGACACGCTTAAAAATATTCAAGGTGATCAGCTCGATATTAAGCTGGGCTTTGAACAAATGGTCGAACAAATTGAACAATGGCAATTATTTAATCATAAATCACTGACAGACAATGGGAAATTATACTTTATGCTGCCATTGCAATTTGGCAATATGTTTCATACTGGAGAATTATTAATTGATGTTTCAGACATGAAAAAAGGAAGAAAAGAATCCGCTGAATCCATGTTAAAAGCATCATTGTTATTAAAGATGTCAACCCTTGGTTCGGTAAAAATCGAGGCGGTATTATTACAACGTCAATTGCGTATCGAATACTGGTTAAGCCATCAGGAAACCATTGATTTATTTAAAAGGAATGAATCTATTTTATCAGAAGCACTTGCAATCCATGGAATTTATATTCAATTAACACAGTATCATCTCAAAAATGAACAGGAACTGGAAGAAATGTCATTGCTACATGAGATTTCACGTACCAGTCAACATTTAAGCACATTTGCTTAGGAATAATCAAAAAATAAGTTCCTCATTTAATACTTGCTCATTCTGTTTTTGAACCATGATTACACTGAAGAAGATGAATAAGATGAATTTAAAGTGTTTTATTTCATCTTATTCATCTTCTTCAGTGTAATCATGGTTCAGAAACGCATCAACAAATATTGAATATAGTTTTAACACAGGATTCGCCAGGCATTTCAGATCCAGTCGGGCGAACATTTTTCAAAATGAAAAACATATTCTAAAAAACGTCACTCAGGATATTATTTATGCATCAGACACAAAAAGCAATCGCCTTAAAGTACAATAAAGGTATAGACAAGGCCCCGCGTGTTACAGCTAAAGGCAAAGGATATATTGCCCAAAAAATTATCGGACTGGCAAAAGAGCATGATATTCCAATCAAGGAAGATCCCGATCTGGTTCATGTATTATCTGAGTTAGATTTACAGGAAGAAATACCTCCTGAACTTTACATGGTTGTGGCCGAATTGTTAGCATTTGTGTATCGAATGAATCAACAAAAGGGAGATAGTACCCTTTTATAAACCATTCAAGGG
>Ga0272440_1000737_pt1 | contig 27700 bp, 15 predicted proteins | sample SSMMMBAug17_FD_192440 | JGI IMG/M metagenome (GOLD analysis project Ga0272440, IMG submission 192440) | Marine sediment archaeal communities from Little Sippewissett salt marsh, Falmouth, MA, United States - SSM-MMB-Aug17 | ecosystem: Environmental > Aquatic > Marine > Wetlands > Sediment ... | reverse complement strand
GAATGCTCGAAAAATAAATTCCTCATTTACTTATGTGCCAAGAACGTGTAGGGGCGAACCTTATGTTCGCCCTCGAACGAATAACGTATTCGTTCCTATGTACGATGGGCGAACACAAGGTTCGCCCCTACACGTTCTCGGCACATAAGTAAATGAGGAACTTATTATTTAAGTATTCCTAAGTCCAATTCTTCGAACAGGAAACGAAACATTTTTTAAGAAATTGAAAAAAAAGTGTAAGAACTTACTGGTTAAGAGAAAATGCTGAGGGAATGCTAATGTTAAGGTCATACTTTAAATCGGGACGATGGGACATGTTGAAAGATTGGCTTTATCATCAAAACATCTACTTGAAGGATAGTCCGACTTTTTGGGAATGCGCCCTTGTCATGAATATCTTCCATGACAATATCAACCATGCCGGCAGAAATCATAATATCAACTGGCTTGTAGAAAGAAACATTTTTGATGGGTGCTGTTGGGATGCGCAGGACATCAAGGGTTTTTTTCTTTAAAAATACTGGCAAACCATGTTGTAACAACGTTATAATTGATTGGATATTAGAAACTAAATGTTACTTTTGAAGCAAATAAAAAACGTTTACGCGGAATATCCCCGCCATTGAAACGCCAGTCCAACAATGTTATACCATCGATAAAATGTCCCTCTACCTTAAAATTCCATTGCGGGTTCATTTGCATGTTTAACGAGAATACCAGTTCTTTGTACCATCCAACGTAATCATGATATTGAATTTTTTCTAATTCATAATCGGATATCAATTGAATATTTTTTACATCTTCGTCTGAAAGTGTAACATTTGATCCGGTTTCTGAAAGGAATGCATTGGCAAATGGTACAAAATTTTGTCGAATGCCCTGGGCATTTTGCTGATATATGAGAGCAACAGGATATTTATAATAGTCCAATTGATTCAACGATTGATAAAATTCTGCTTCTTTTTGATCATCATTTTCATAAAATACTGAGTAGTATACACCCAACTCAAGCCACTCCAATAATCTGTAAGTTCCGCTGAGATAATAACTGACAGTGTGCCAACAAGCATCATTTGAATTTGAACTTAAAATATAGTCTGTTTCAGTCAATGTCCAAAGATAATTAATTCTGAAATCCATTCGTTCTGCTGAAAGGGTCAGATCACGCCATTGATACTTGAATGACAATACCCAAAAATCCAGCCCATGATAATTTCTGGATGCTTCTTTGGGCCATTGATGGTTTAACCCTTGAATCTTTTCTGGAACTATATGATCGATGAAACTTTGAGAAATCATAGTTGCTGTATTATTATCAACTGATTTATCTTCAAGAACCTGAATTAACTGGTCTGGTAATTGATGCGAAACGTCCATGCCCAAACGTATTGAGCCAAATAAAAAATGATCGTTTGTCATTGATTTTTCATACATCTTTGCTGATAGATAACTGGAACCCAGACTGATCCCTTCAATCGGAAGTTCCCAAAGTATGGAAGCCATGTATGATTTTTTAGATTCTAACTCATGGACATCAACCATCCCATTATGCTCAATATATCTGGCAACACCACCATCATCAGCAATATCTAACTGTCCTGCCAATGCCTGATAATTAATGTTTCCAAACTGATTTCCATAAATATTTCCATAGACGCCAATGCCTTCAATTGATGTAAGTGTGTCCCGCCAGCTTTCATTGTAAATACTTGATGGAAGTAAAATTGAGGTACGAAGCATATCAATATCTCTGATTTCGCTATTCAAACCAAAAGGCATTTTTATCTTTCCAAATCGAAGTCCTAAATAATCATGATATCGGTAATCCGCATAAGCCCAATCAATTTTTGTCTGATTATTTCCATAATCAACCAGTTTTCGGGACAGAAACTGAATGCCTAGATGAATATCATCTGATAAAGAACTGGAAACATTCAAACCAATCTCATTGAAATTAAATGTCCCATCTTCAGTATTTCCCAAATATTGACCTCTATCTGTCTGAAGATAGCCCTGTGAAAGAAAACCATGTATTTCAAAAGGTATATTTTCACAATGACCATTTGACAAGAAATTGACAAATACAATGATCCCCAGCAATAAGCGAAAATTTTTAAAAAACATTATAGCCTCCTTATTCAATAGAAATTATTCGAATATTATTATAATTAATTTCCTGATCCTGCGAAGGAATAAACATAATTGAACCTTTTGTTTGAGCAATAATTTCAAGGGCTTTATCAAGTGTTTTAATTGATTTTGGAATACTCCCTTTTCCAGTAAACAACTGACGTTTCCAATAATTTTCAAATTGATGCTTTGATTTGGCAAGAAAAGTTCTTGTAAATGCAGTAATGATTTCTGATGAATCAAATGTAAAAAAAATAATCCTTTGATGATTATCCCATTTACTTTTCCTTCCAAGATAAATTTTTTTGATTTTGTCTTTATTTACTTCCTCTTGAACGCTATTATTCATAATAAACAATAATTTTTCAGCAACGACATTTGATGATGAAAGGAAGAGAAATATACAAATCAATATCAGATTAAAAATATTTTTTTTCATAATACTCCTGTAAAATATTTTGTATTGTTAAGGAAATCTCTGAAAATAAGTTCCCCTTTTCAAAAATATGTTCGTCAGTGGTTTTAGTTCTGTAGAGACGTAGCATGCTACATCTCTATGTGCCAAACAATTATACGTTCAAGATAAATGGGGAATTTATTTTCAGCGACCCCCTGTATTTCTTATTAACGCGCCGGGCGTAAAATGTTTTCTATTAAATAAAATCAGAAAATCCGACACTTTTTCTTCATTATCTAAATTGGTTGCAAGATAACGCCTGGCAGCCAGGTCATGAAAAACATTCGCTGTTGAAAACATTAAAGGAACTTCATAATAATTAATTAGATGTGCCAGAGAAACTCGCCATATTTTACCTTGATCGTCATACATTTCTGCAGCCAGACAGACCCAACTGTCTTCATCCAGATAAAAACGCCTGAACATGTATATGTGATGCTTGTTTTCCTTGAGTGTCGCTTCAACAACCCAAACGCGATGTAATTCATATCTGACATATTTTTGATTGATATGATATCGTGTTAAAATATCTTTATATGCCAACGTGTCGCTGTGAAGCGTATAACAATTATATGGAATATAGATTTCCTTTTTTCCTAATAATTTCCAGGAATATCTATCGGTTGCGCCATTAAAAATGTTCCAGTCATCAATCGTGCGTAACCCATCGGATGCTGTACCCGGATAATCATATGCCGCATTTGGGGATCGGATAACGCGTCGGCGTCCGGGGCTGTAAAGCCATGCTTTTCTCGGATTAATAACCTGATTCAGATATTCATAGACCAGCAAACCATTTCCTGCAATTTTTGCAGGTGTTTGGATTATTTGAAGAAAATAACCATAAATATTACTTTCATAATTATTGTTTATTGCGTGATACTTCTGTGCAAAAGGAACAAAGGCGGTTTCTTTTACTTTCATTAATGTGTATTTGCCGAGTTTCGTTGGTGCCGCCTGTACAGATATTCTTTTGGAAGAAACATTTTTAAAAAAAATGAGATGATTCCATATCGCTTGCAGGCCATTTTCAGGTATTGGAAATGGACAGGTGATTCTGACATTTATTATGCCATTGCCCCATTCAACCAGTTTGGCTTTGTTTGCATTTTCAACTGCTGCCTCATAAACCCATTTGGGATAAGAGGCTGTTCGATGTGTGGGATAAACACTCATTTTATAGGAATCTGGATAGTTTTTGATTAATGCAATTTCGCCAGCGGTTAATTTGTTTGCATATTGCTGGTAGTTTTCATGGGATATGATAAAAAGCGGGGCATCTTTTTGAAAGGGATATGGATGCCGATCTCCTGGTTGATAGCCATGAGGCAATTGTTTCACCCCGCCTGTCCAGGGTGGAATGGTGTTGTCTTTATTTCCTGAACGTAAAGCACCCAGCGGTGTGAGAATGGAATTTTCCAATCCCAAATCTTTGCTGGTATAAGGTGACTGCTGCGCATATCCATTTACTGAAAAAATATTAAAATACACAATCAGTAAAATACAATATGTTTTCATTGATTCCTCTGATAATTTTACTTTTCTGTTTTAAAACGACTGACAAGTTCCTTTAAATTTCCAGAATAGTCATCCAGCTCAATTGCAGAGCGATTGACCTGTTGTATTCTTTCAAAACTAAAAGATGATGATTTACTGAGATGTTCGATATTATTCGTTACACCTTCAGCACCTTTTGCGATACTGGACGCATTTTTTGAAATGGTATTGCTGGTATTGGACAAATCATTAATCGATTGTTTCATCGTTTTGGCTTCATGATTAACATCAGATGCGCTTGATACGATTTGATCTGCAACTGTGATCTGCCCTTTCACCAGTGAAGAAATATGTTCGGAAGAAGAATGAATATCCCTGATAATGGTCGATGTATCAGTTATTTCCTGAATGGTTTTGGAAACAATTTGTTGAACATTTGTAATATGAGAAGCAATGTTTTCAGCAGCCTTATTACTTTGTTCTGCAAAGGACTGGATAGCTTTTGAAACAACCGCAAATCCCATGCCAGCCTCACCTGCGGATGATGCCTCAATGGATGCATTTATGGCAATGAGATTGGTTTTATAGGACAGACGTTTAATGACTTCAACAACACTGCCAATATCATTCGCCGCTTTTGCCAGTAATGCCATTGTATCTCCAGTATTATAGGACATTTCTACAGATTTCATAGTTAATTCATTGTTTTTTCTGGCGTATTGACCAATTTCATGCATAGATTCTGACATTTGTTCAATAGAACTGGTAACAGTATTTGTATTGATTGACATGGACTCTGTAGATTTTAATATTTCATTGATATAATTATTCATATCATCAATTTTAAGAGAAATATTACTGATTGCCTCAGACATTTCTTTTGATGTATGGGTTACATTTGAAGACTGTTCGGTCATTTGTTTGAAAACAGAACTTAAATCACTTGCAGTAGTCACCAGATCAATTGAAGATACTTTGAGTTTGCTTGCGTTTGAGATCACTTCACCCACAATTGTTCTATAGGACAGAACCATTTGATTAATGGCTGTCAGCAAAAAACCAAGCTCATCTTTGTTTTTACTTTTAAGTGTATAGGACAAATCCCCTGTAGATACTTTATGCGCAAATAGAACCAGTTTTTCTACAGGATTATTAATTGAACGACTAAAAAAATAGCCAATAGTCAGAGAGGCAATAATCCAGAAAAACAATGAAATAATAACCATTTGCAAAACGCCTTTATATTCAATTTCTGCATCCGCTTTCATTTGATTGGGAATGGCCATAAATTCATCGACCAGGCCAGTTATTACCATAAAAAACTGATTATTCATTGCATTGATCGGCGTGAAATAAACGTACCGCTCTTTGTTTTCAAAGTGATAACTTTTATGTCCTGTTTTGCCAGAAATAATATCTTCTCTGGCAATGTCTGCAAGGGGGCCAAAACTTCTATCCAGTATACATTTGTTATCTATTCGTTTAACTTCCGGGTGCGATACAATGATACCATCAGTATCAATAATAAATGTATAACCAGAGCTTCCATAAACATGCGTATTTAAAATTGTTCGAATCATATCCCAATTCACATTGAGTACAACAATTCCCTGCAGGCTTTCATTAAAATAGACAGGAGTGGATAATCGAATAATTTCTTTATCATTTAAATTAATAACACTGCTTATTAAATAATTATTTTCATTTAAGTCAATATGTTGATTGATCCATTTATGTTCAGCATCGTTTTTTGTCTTTTCGATAAAATGCCCTTCATTTAATGTGACGACAACAGCCCCTTCTTGATCGATAAAACGCAGTTGACTGATCATATGCAAGGATTGGCCTTTTACTGTAATGGTTGAACTGTTATACAGGTTCATCATTTCATTTTTAAGTAATTTCAAGGTTTTATTATATTCTGTCTCAATAATTTCAGTCAAATCACCGGTAACACATATAATCCAGTTTCTTTGTTTAAAACGTTGACAGGCAAAAAATTGGGTATAGTCTTTGTTGATATATATTGGAATTTCATTTGTTTCCATCGGTTGATTCAGTATGGTCTGAAATAATTCAGGATCAGTATCAGATAATAAGCAGTGTCCTGTTTTTTCCTCATCAGGATGAATAACATATTGACCTTTCGTATCAATCACAAAAGCGTGACCATATGAACTGAGTTTTGATTTTTTTATGGTATCGATCAATAAGGGGGCTTTTGCAGGAATTCCAATAAAAAAAGCACCAATCATGTAACCAGAATCATTATAAATTGATTGATATCGAGAAATGTATGGTTCATTTACTTCAGTTGAAATGCCTTCAAACGTTCCATTTTCAAGCAATGAAACAATAACTGGATTGGGCGATTTATTTGGCATCATTGCAGGGATATAAGTTTCAATGCCGCGTTTACCATCATTTAACCGCACATTGGTTGCAATTCTCAACAGATCTCCTTGAGAATTCATTTTTTGAAACAGGGAACAGTTTATGCCTGTCATTTCCTGGACATCATCAACAATCAAAGAGAATTGTTCATTATATGAATAAATCTTTTTAATGATATCAGATCCGACATAAAAATTTGGCAGATTTAAATGAACTGTCTTGTTTGTATATTGATTTTTACATCTCCATTGGGTAAAACGATTGGTCGATAAATAAACTCTCCCTTTGCTTTGAAAAATGTATTCTGCGGTGTAAATTCCAAGGCGAAGTTTATCGTTAATCATATTAAATTGAATATTACAGGTTTTAATAAGCCCTTTGACAATCTCACGTGCTTCACTAAATGACGCCTTGCAAATGCTGTCCCTGGATGAAAATAACAGGGGGATAACCGGTGAATTTGCAAAACTTTCCAGCATTTTTTCACTTCTGAGCAGTATGGGTTGGATCATCTCGATATCTGATTTTATTCCCGATTGAATGTTTTTTTGAGCCTCCTCTCCAAGTTTGATATAACTTTTTGAAATGTTTTTTTTGCTGAACGTATTAAAGGTATTGATAAAGAGTCCACCCAAAAATATGACTGGGAATACTCCTAAAAACAAACTGATTAAGATTAGTTTTCTTTTTAATGTTAGTTCGATAGGCATTGTTATAACTATTTATTTCTATAATTAATTAAGGAATACTCTAAAAATGAGATTCCTTTTTCAAAAATATGTTCGTCAGGGGTTTTTGTTCTGTAGAGACGTAGCATGCTACGTCTCTACGTGCCAAACTATTATATACGTTCAAGATAATGGGGAACTTATTTTTCGAGTATTCCTAAGCGTTGACTTTTATAATTATGTCCGACTTGTTTAGAATGCGCCCGCTTCAACTCCTGACCTCAAAAAACCGCATCAACCAGAAAATACGTGTTCGTCACTTTCCAGTCAACCGGCACCGGCGTGTTGTAAAAAGTATAAAAACCACTCTTAAAATCATAATTCATGCTGTTGTGCCCCACTCTTAACGAAATCCAATTATTAAATGCTTGAATATAGTAAAAACTGTAAGCATTTCCCGCATTATCCAATGTTTTTAATGGATCTTCTGTCGCAAAATTAAATCCAAACCAATATCGCGAACTTTTAAAATATTCTGCACCAATTTTTGGATTGTTCATAAAAGGAATGGGCATGGTATATCTCAAACCGCAATGAAAGGCCTGCGCGTCTCTTGGCGTTTTATTGGCATCATCTAATAATCCAATGGATATTAATGGAATTTTGATATTCGTGCCCGGTGCCTGCACAAGATTTTCATCAATGTTGCTCAAGGATGTGCCAAACTGAGATATCACACGTGAAGGATCGGATCGGGTAATGGCATAACCTGCAAATAAATCAATGCCAGTATCCATTATGTTTTTACTTTGAAAATACAGTGTGTATTTATAAATATTACCAATCTTTTCTGGTAACGTTCCAACAGGTTCCAATGAAATCATGGCGTCATGTGATGTGACTGCGCCGGGAAACAGTTGAGTGCCTTCGGGTATCATAATCAAATTATTATCATAAATATTTAATGAGGATACTTTTATATTTTCATAGTGGAACATGACAATAGAATCATCCAGCCAGGGCGCAAGACTCGTCTCAATCTGTGCTGAAAATGCGTATAGTGTTGGCAGATCAAATCTGTGATCCCTGTATATCAGATCATTATTGCTTTCATTTCGCCGGCAGTACATCATGCGAAATGCCGGATCAGACAAAGGAAGAATATTTTTTAATTCAATACTCAAACCAAAACCATCAGCAAGCGATTCATAGCTCATTGCTGGAAAGGTTGATTGCCTGGGTGTATTTTCTCTAAAGTCTGTAGAAAGTCCATCAGTAGAAGGCAGCCTGCCAAAGGATATGGCAATAGGCAATAAGTCAAAGGAATCAATAAAATAATCAACATACGCACGCTCCACCTTGATTGATGTGTCGGTTCTTTCTCTTTCACCAGAAAGATATTGAAAAGGCGATTTATTATAATTTTGATCATTCCAATTATACAAAACGCCGATTCTTGAATTAAATGATACATTTGTGTGAATATCAGCAGTAAGATTCAATCGAAAACGATTACTTCCCAGCATATGTACTTTTTCATGATAGCTTTCAATGGCAGGATCAAAAAGGCTTTTTGTGTCATGGCCCTTAAATTCAAACCAGTCACATCGGGTTCTCAGTTCTGCATAAATATTTACGCGATCCAGATATGATTTCAATTCAACCGGTTTGACAATATCGCTCAATTCATCAAGCTCATCTTGAATATCTTCTATATTATTGCTGGAACGTTTGTTTTGGATATGTATACTTTGAATTTCTTTTTTTAATTCTTCTACTTCATTTAATAATTGCCTGATCGTCTGCTGTGCATTTTCTAACTCCTGATACATATATGCTTCTTTGTTTTCATTTTCTTGAATTATGATTTCTTCCTGTTCAATGATTTGCTCTAAGCTTTGAATCTTTTGTTGTACTTGATCTGTTTCAGCAAAAGTATCAATATTAAAAAACCAACTATTGAATAATAACCCTATCACAATACTTATTTTTATTGATTTCATTGGTATGTCCTTTTTTTTCTTTTGTTATCGTAAACCAAAAGCCTGGGGCTTCTGAGAATCAGCAGCATGTTCAATTAAATATGATAAAATCGCGTCGGATTCCGCTTCAGAAACCACCGCACTGATATCTTTATATTTACGTTTGTGTTTGTTTTTTTTAAAAAAACGCTTCCATTGTTTGACAGCATTCATAGATGGTGAAATGGTCTTTGCTTCACCGCTTCCATTGTGACATGAACAACATTTACTCATAAACAATGACTTTTTATCAAAGGATTGCAATGAGATACTGCTGAATAAACAAATGACTGTAAGACCAGTTAAGCATATGGTTTTATATACAATTCTATAATTATGAATAAATTCTGGCATAAGATACCCTCCTATCCTGATATTTTTTCTACTTTAAAATGATTGACAAGCGCCATCAGTTGATCAGACATTTTCGAAAGCGCAGTCGTTGAGGATTGCACATTTTCTACAATTGAAGCAGTCATTTTTGAGGCCAGGTTTACTTGTTTAATTTTGTCAGCAACAGTGTTGACCCCCGCAGCCGCATCACTTGTATTAGATGAAATCACTTCAATTCCTTCCGAAAATTCGCGCATTAAAAAAGCGGCATTTTCTGTTTTAGTCATTGCACTGGAAATATCAGAAAAAATATTTTCGGTGATCTTCTGTTGTCCATCAACATCCTTTTGAATTACTTCTGAAAACGTATATAAATGTTCCATCACCCCAGCAACATCAGAAATAGCATCAACTGCATTGTGAATATTTTCTTGAACTTCTGATATACTGACCGCAATTTTTTCAGCTGCATTGTTACTTTGATCAGCAAATTGTTGAATGGCATTGGCAACCACGCCGAATCCTTTTCCATATTCGCCGGCAGCAGCCGCTTCGATGGCAGCATTTAAGGCAAGCAAATTGGTTTTATCGGCGATATGTTTTATAATTTTGGTGACTTCACCAATATTGTCTGCTGATATTCCCAATTGATCTATTATTTTCATGGCATTCGCCGCATATAATTTTGCTTTTCCAGCAGTATCAGCACCTTTTATTGCTGTTTTGTCAATTTCAGACATGGATATTGTCAGTGTCTTTATGGCATCTTTAATGGATTGAATATCTATGGACATTTCTTCTGATGACAATGTGACTTCCCTGACATTGGCATTCATTTGATGGATGGATTCGGCAATTGTACTCATATTATTTGACATTTGAGTGGATGTACTGGCGACATCTTCCGATTGTGACTGCATTTCGCTGGCATTTTCCGTCAATGATGCAGATATACCAACCAACTTGTCTGATGCGGATGCCAATTGTTGACTGTTATTGATAATATCAGAAACAATGTTTTTAAAATTTGACACAATTATATTAATGGCATCATTAATCTTTCTTATCTCATTACTGGTATTCAGAGAAATGGTTGTTGACAGGTCTCCTTCTGATACTTGTGTCGCGTACTGAACCAAGTTCTTAACTGGTTTCAAGATCTGTCTGGACATAATAATTCCCATTAAAAAGCCTAAACAGATTGTCAAACTGCCCAGTATGATAATTATTTTTTTGGTTTTTTCAGCTTTTTTATTAATGAGATTTTTTGAACGTTCCATTTTAGACCATCCATTATTTGTAATATCAACCGCCAGATTGACAATTTCCGGAGCTAAGGGAAGAAGTTTCTGGTAAATTTCATCATCCAGCTTGAGACTGACATCAATAAAACCATCAAAATTATCCCGATAATCATCAATCCTAAACTGAATGTCCTCGCATTGATCACAGGCACTTAATTGATCTATAATGACTTTCAGTTTCTCTAATGCGATTTGCGCATCATCTCCATTATGGAAATACATGAAATGTTGAATGTCTGATACTGCATTGACAAATTGTGTGAATGCATGGGTCAGGATCATAGAAAAAAATTTGTTATCAGGACTGATAATGATATTTTTAAAGCTGTTTGTAATATCTAAATGATCTTTCTTTAATCGTTGTGCATTGTAATGTAAGGCGGAGATGCGTACAGAAATATTGGAAAAACTTTCTATATATGAACTTATTTTTTCTTGAATTAATTCAACATCTTTCTTTTTGCAAAACAACAGCAGGGATTTTAAATCCTGCTCAATAAATGTGTCTATTTTCTTAATAGTCGCTTCCGCTTCAAGTTTATCACTTTCAATTGCTTTATAGATAAATTTTTCAACAGCAGTACGTAAAGAAAAGATATGTGATTTAATATCCGATGCAATTTTCAATGCATGTGCAATATCTTCTGTTACGTATTTTGCCTGTTTTTCAAAAGAGATAAACTGAAACACAGACACAACAACCAGACTGCAAGTAATGATTGTTAAAATGGAATATCCCAGAATAAAATTTGTTTTTAGATTTTTTGTAAGCATTACACGACAAACTTATTTACTATTTTATTTAATGTTGCAGCAATGACATCCAGTTCTGTAGCCTGGATTTGAACGTTTTGCGCACATTGATTCGAGTTTTCTGACGCCGAATTTACAGAAGAAATAATATTTGCAAATTCGTTGGTTGTTGATGCTGCACCACCTGTGTTTTTGGACATTTCATTCACCCCTGAAGCAGCCTGTGAAATAGAGGATGCAATCGTATTTGTGCCACTGTTGATTTCATTAATTCTCAATGAAAGGTCATAAGAAATATCAATTTGTTTTTCAATGGTTTGAGAAATACTGGCATAGGATTGATTGAGCTTTTCAACAATATTGGTCACTTTTTCGATAACATTAATGGCATTTTGTGTTTTTTGCTGGACATCAGTAATTTTTAACGCAATATCTTCAGCCGATCGCGTGCTTTGACTGGCAAATTGCTTGATTTTTTCGGCCACCACTGCAAAACCTCTGCCCGCTTCACCGGCAGTGGAGGCTTCAATGGATGCATTCAAGGCCAGAAGGTTTGTTTGTACAGATATTCGTTTAATGACACCGGTCACCTGACCGATTTCTCTGGCAGCAGTACCAAGCATATTCATGTTTTGTGTGGCTTCACTGGATAAATCCATTGCTTGTGTTGCGATATTCTGCCCATCCTGAATATCTTTTCCAATGGCATTGAGCGATGTACTCATCTTATCTACTGAAGACGCCGCGCTATTCATATTTTTGGCAATATCTTCTGCGGTAACCGAAATACTGTTAATGTTCAAACTCATTTCTTCTGCTGAAATCGCCATTGAATTAATATTGGTTGTCAATACTTCTGTTGCGTATGACACATCTGCGCTTTTTGTCGTTAATTGTGCCATATTATCAATCATTTGTTTCGCGTATTCTGAAAGCTGCCCGGATGATGCATTAAGCAATGTCGCATTATTTGCAATTTTTGTGATAATATCCTGCAATTTTTGAATAAATGAATTGAACCAGGTGGATAATTCTCCTATTTCATCTTTATTTTCAATAGGTATTCGTGCAGTTAAATTGCCTTCCCCCTCAGCAATATCTTTCAACATGGAAATTGTATTTTTTAAAGGGCTGCTGATAGATCTGGATATAATGAAATGCGTCAAAGCAATAACAGAAATTACAACAATAAAAAATACGACAAAGGATAACTCCCTGTTGCTCTGCGTTCGTTTGATAATGTCTGAAAATTCCTGTTTAAGATCTTCTGATAAGACATGGGATAAGGACTGTATTTCTTGTTTTAAAAATTTTGTCTGCTTTGCCAATTGGGCTGCTTTTTTTGAATTTTCTGATTCAAAATTTTCGGTATTTTCGCACATGCGGGAGTATATATAATTTGCGTCTTCAATAAATTGTTCATAAGTCGTCAAAATATTTTTTATTTTTAATTGATTGTCTGACCTGATGCATTTACTAGAAAGAATTGTTTTAAGGGCATTTGAAACATCCGAAGCGCAAGCATATGCAGCTTTGATATGCGATATTTCACCCAGCATGATGGCATCGTTATATAATCTGATTTGTTCAGTGTATCGAATCAATGCTGTCTGACTGCTCAATGTTATGGGAAGTAAATCATTGGAAATATCACTGAGCTTTAACTCTGTGCTTTTTTCCAGAGATGTTCCAAGAATCATGGAAAACATATAAGCAGCTATGATGATACTCAAGCTGATCCATATTTTTTTTGTAATACTGATATTAAAAAGGTATTTCACGTTTATTCATCCTTATTTTTAATAACATCCAAAAACTTTCTGGCTTCCAGAATAACCAGAAGCCGGCCATCTAACTTACAGGCGCCGATTTCAAGGGAGTTGATTCGTTTATCTGAATTGTCCAACTGGTTATCGTCCTGATTTCGGAATTCAATCTTTTTTTCATCCACCTCAACCATATGACCAATATTATCTACTAAAATACCGAAGGCCTCTCCAACATCCGATGTAAAAAGCAATACCCGACTGGATTCATCAATTTCTTTCTTATCAAAAGAAAGTAATGTTCTCAGATCAATTACCAGATAAACGTGACCTCTAATATTGATAAATCCGAGAACTTCTTCCGGCGCATGATGGATCTTTGTTATTGCAATTTCATCTATGATTTCTTTAACATCCAGAATATCTACACCATAAAAATGTCTGCTGATCTGAAATGTACAAAATTGACGTTGTTTACTGTGATGATTTGGTTCTTTCAAGTCAATCCTCCTCATTAATTTTTAATAACTGATTTAAACTGTTGATCAGTTTTTCTTTATCAATTTTAATTTGATATCCATTAAATCCAGCATCCAACCCCTTTTGTCTATCTTCTTGGGAATCCAGGCTGGTAACAGCAATCGCGGGAATTTTCTTGTATTTATTGTTATTTCTAACAGCCCTGATAAAGGTCAGGCCATCCATTTCAGGCATTTCAATATCAGACACAATCATGTCAAAATTTTCCTTTTCCATAAGTTCAAGTGCTTCAATACCATTTTCAGCAGTACTTACAGTGAAGCCTTCAGATACCAGTTGACCCTTAATCAGACGCCTGAAAAAGACAGTATCTTCAACCAGTAATACATTGATTTGTTTCTGATTGTTTGATGGTTGTTTCTCTGGTTGTATTTCTGGTTGGAAATGTGCGAAAATTTTTCCAATAATTTTATAAATATCAATGAATAATGTAATAATTTCTCCAATGAGTGCAGTTCCCAAAAGACCTTCTTCCATATAATCTTCTTTGCTTAAATCCAGGGGCATATTGATAACATCGATCAGTTTTGACGCTAAAAAACCGATGGGCTGCGGGCTTTGTTTGGGAATTAAAAGATACATGCGATGAGATTCTGTTGCTGATGAAACATTCAGCACATTTTCCAGCCTGACCACCTGTATGGTCTTTCCTTCAATAGATATGTATTCACGATCGCCAATTTCCTGAATTTGTTTCGGTGATATAATTTCTACACGTTTCATTAATAGAAGCGGAACAGCAAACTGTTCATTCTGTCCACTTTTGAACAGTAATATGCGATGGGAATCAGATTGACTTCGATCTTTACTTTTATCATCTTTTTTTTCAGATACATTAGAAAATACCAGCCCGCAATGATTGGCGATGCCATTGATATCAAGAATAAGTGCAACCGTGCCATCCCCCATAATTGTGGTGCCTGAATAAATTTTGATGGTATTGATCAATGAATGAAGGGGATTAACAACAATTTCTTCTGTGCCAAGCACCTGGTCGACAATTAATCCAAAGCGCCTGTTTCCTGCTTTTAATACAGCAAAAACAAGAATTTCCTGTAAATTATCGTCAGTTGTATTTGAAATCATTTGTTTACTGATGTGATTATATTTTTCTGAAATTTCAAAGCGAACCGATTCTGTAAACCTTGTGTTTCTTGTCAGAACTTCATTCAAGCGTACAAGCGGCAGTAAAGTGTTTCGAAGTCTGAATACTTCCTGATCACCATTGGTTTCTATAAAGGTATAAATATCCTGATCATATAAAGACACCAATTCTTCAACATTCACTTCAGGTATGGCCAGACGTTCATTGTTCACAATAACAACAAGAGAAGGAATAATGGCCAATGTCAGTGGAAGTCTCAAGTGCATTGTTGTTCCCTCTCCCAGGTTGGAAAAGAGGTCAATTGAGCCGCTCATCTGTTCAACAGATTCTTTCACCACATCCATGCCAACACCTCTGCCAGAAATTTCGGTAGTTTTGGGTGCTGTCGTTAATCCGGGAAGCATGATTAAGCGAAGCAAATCTTTGCTGCTCATCATATTGATTTCTTTTTCGCTTTTTAATTTTTTCTGAATCGCCAGATCTTTGATTTTTTCAGGATCAATGCCTTTGCCATCATCTTCAACTTTAATATTGATCTGACCCGCTTCATGATAAGCATGAACTTTAATACATCCTGTTTCTGGTTTTCCTGCTGATGTTCGAACTTGTGGAGACTCAATGCCATGATCACAGGCATTTCTGATAATATGAATCAAGGGATCTGATAAAGATTCCAAAATATTTTTATCCAGTTCAACTTCTTCACCGCTGGTGATCACAACAATGGATTTTCCAATTTTTCGACTGATATCTCTGACAATTCTGGGAAGACGCGAAAATAAATTCTTGACAGGCTGCATTCTCGTTCGCATGATTGCTTCCTGAAGTTCTGAAGTTACCATATCCAGACGTTGCGAAATGTCTATTTGTTTGGGGTTTGACCTGTCAATTACCAGCATTTGTTGATTTCTCACAAGAACAAGTTCTCCTGCAAGATTCATAATTTTATCTAAAATATTGATATTGATTCGGATTGTTTCAGATTTTATGGTGTTGCTCTTTTTAAGCACTGCTTGATCATGAGTGTCATTATCTGGAACCTTGTACTTTGGAAGTGATGATGATCTATTACTTTTTTTTATTCTGTCATCCTGGGACGTATGTTTTTGACGATTATCTTGTTGTGCAATTTTTTGTTTGTGATAAGTTTTTGGATTTTTTGGGATATCTGGTTTATCCACTAGCGTTTTATCTTGATTATTTTGCTTCTGTATATCAGATGCGCGTATATGATTTTTTTCAACAAAAAAAATGCAGCCATCTGAAATGTCCAGCATCATCGCCATTTCATCTTTTGTCAGCGATGTTTCATATAGTAATTCAACATCCAGATGCGTCAAAGAATCAAGATCAGAAAAGGATAGATTGCTTAAACCCGACGTTTTGGCATCAATAATTTTACCCATTCCAATCAAGTCACGAATAAATGAAACAAAGGACATTTCCTTGTCTTTTTCAATGAAAAAAATATCTGTTCGAATAATAAATAAGTTGTGAGCATCTGTTAAGCACGACATATCAAACTGAAAGCCCAGATCTGCCAACTGATTCACTTGAATATTGAACATTGTCAGGCTTTTATTTTCGGGTTTTAAATCAGGCATTTTTTCATCGGATTGATCTTGTTTACTGTTGTTATCTTCAGAGGCATCTTTAATCAACGATTGTAGATGATTACAAATTATCCGAATTGAAATATTATCTGTTTCTAAAGGATTGTCCAACAATTGTGACAGTGTATCAACGCCTTTAAAAAAAATATCAATATAGGTTTCCTTAATGCCTGTTTTTCTGCATTTCTGCATTAAGGTTTCCATATTATTGGATAACTGTGTAATTTTTTTGAGGTTCAAAAAACTTGAACTGCCCTTTATGGAGTGAATCGATCTGAAAATGCTGTCAATAATGGAATTATCATTATGATTTTCTTTATCTTCTAAAGCCAAAAGATCATTTTCAATATTTGTCAAATGTTCCCTGGCTTCTGCAATAAATTCATTTATCATGGTCGCGTCTTGTGCCATTTATTCACCTTTTATCAGCAAATCCGAATTGTTGAAAGCAAAGCTGATAAGATTTTATCCATTTTCACCATTTCAATATCCTCGGCCTGCGTCATATTTTTAAAAAGAAGGAGTCCACATAAAGCAGTGGCATCAATCCGGGTGACATTGAAAAAATCGAGCCTGATCTTTGAATTACCCGATGATGTCACCTGATCGAGCACATCACAAAAAAAGTGGGATTCATCTCCTTCGATGTTCTTTTGAGGTGTAATCACCTGAATACCTTCATCTTCAGATATATCTATCATGATATCAAATCCTAAAGTTTAAATTGATTGACAATTTCCAAAAGATTTGCTGACATCATTGACATTTGAAGTGAAGCATCATTGGTTTTTTGAGCTATAACAGCAGACTCTTTGGAAAAGGTAACAATATCATTGGCCATTTGAGATGATTGGTTTGCAATATCAGCAATAGAACTTGCTTTTTGCGAGGTATGATTAACTGAATTGGATATGTCTGTCACTGTTGAATTTAAATTTTCTACAGAAAGTGCAATATCTGTATTAAATGCAGATAGTTCAGATATTGTATTATTAATTACCTGTAAATTATGCTGTGTATTTTTTGTATTTTTCTGCACATTTTCAATCTGTCGTGTAATTTCATTTGTGGCATCTGAAGACTGTTTTGCCAGCTTTTGAACTTCATCAGCAACAACAGCAAAACCTTTCCCGGCAGACCCGGCACCTTCAGCTTCAATGGCAGCATTTAAGGCGAGCAGATCTGTTCTGTCAGCAATTTCATCAATTGTAACAATAACTTTACCAATTTCTTCTGATGTATTGGCCATTGATACCATCTTTTCAGTGATCTCTTTGGATTTTTCATTGGCCATTAATGAGATTTCTTTGGCTTTTTTGGTAAAATCTGTAATTTTTCCAAGTGACTGACTCATTTCTTTAATGGCAAGGGCTTCATTTTTTATATTGGATGATATTTCTTCTCCATCATTTGATATCTGATTGATATTATAGCTAGATTGTTCAGAATATGTAGCAACTTCACTGGCAGCCTCAGACATTTTTTGAGACAGGCGGGCAAATTCGTCTGAAGATTCATTCAGATTGATCGTCAGGCGTTTGACTTCATCAATAATGTCATAAATATCGGATTGATCGACAATGAAACAGATTGCACCAGAAACATCCCCTTTGTTTTCAATGGGAATATAGGTTGTTAAAACAGGAATATCGGTTTTTCCGCCATAGCTTGCCCTTATTTCGTTTCTAATGGTTCTTTTTTCTTTAATGGCTTTATTGCCAATGCAATTCGGGGTTCCGCATAAATCGGTCTTTATCAGATCATAGCATTTATGCCCCAGACATTTATCTGATGATTTGTGAATTGCGCTGCAAAAAGCATCATTAACAAACGTCAGATTAAATGCGTTATCAATTTCGATAATGGGTGTATTTAGTTTTCTCAAATTACTTAATTTAATCAGTTTACGCTGTTCGGTCACCATATGGTTCAATGCATCTGTCATCTCACCAATTTCATCATTTCTGTTGATTGATAATTGTTCGGAAAGATCACCTTCAGACACTTTCTTTGAAAACTGAACCACTTTTGTTAAAGGCATATTGATCGAACGACTGAGCAAAAATGAGATCAGCATTGCAATGATGGCAGATGATATAATGCCGATGCTGATATATGAAATGATTTGATTATAATTATCCTCTGCATTAATTTTGATTGTATTCGCCATTTTCAGACATTCATCAGCAGGCGTTGTGGCAGCAATTGAATATTGATCGTCACCAATCAATACAGGCATATGATACATGATATGGCGAACACCATCCAAAACATAATCACTGCTTTGACTTCGGTTTTTCAACATACTGTTTTTTACAATATTTGAAAACATTCCAAATCGTGAATCTGTAAAATTAACGTGATCTTTCAATGAATATTTGGGATGCGTGATCACAACGCCCTGATGATTAATCACAAATGAGTGACCTGTTTTCCCATATATGTGATCTTCTAAAAGTTTCCATGCAATTGTCCAATCAAGATTAATGACAATATACCCTTTTTTCTCGGTCATGAATGTGACTGGCGCAATAAGAATCATTTCTTCTTTGTTGGTATTTTTTGAAATCTTTACACCAGCGTTAAGGGTCTTTCTATTGTTTAATGGTATCTCAAAAAAGTTTTTCGCTTTTTTAAACCATGAACGATCCTTGTAGTTTTTCAACTGATTGGGAGAACTGCCCTCCTGAAATGATACTTTTTCTTCACCACTTATATCTAAATATCTAATCTGATTGTACATTTTAAAATTCGATTTTTTCACAGGCACAAATGATGTATTATAGACTGACTGAAACTCATTAAATACTTTATACTCAGCCTCTTTTAATTTTGATTTAACCCATTCATCATATGGAAAGCTGACACATACAAACCATTCCCACTCCTTGAAGTATTGGTAATAAGTAGACATTACCTTATTATTGAATTCATATTGAATATGATGAATCATATCTTCTTTTTTATTATTCAGAACCTTTTTGAACGCATCAATTTTTAAATCATTAATGATATGTTTATGATTATACCTTTTGTGCTGATGAATTCGTATGATACCCTCATTATTGACAATAAATGCAAAACCATTGTTATTCATTTTGCTGTTCATAATCGTATTGACAAGATGTTCATTTTCTAAAAGAATGCCAACATAAATGGCACCAATAATATTATGGGAGCTATCTTTAAATGGTTTATATGCGGTTAAATACCAGTTGTTGACAACATAGGCGCGTCCCCTGAAAATTTCGTTGTTGATCAGCATAGATACAACAGGGTTCGCATTGCCATCAGGATTGATTGCAGGAATATAAGTCCCAACAGCTCGGGTTCCATTTAATTTTTTGACATTCGTACTGATTCTCAGCATGTCGCCTTTTTCATTCATGCGTTGAAAGATGGTACAGGTGACATTGCACAGTTTGCCAACATTATCAACAATAGGACTTTCCATATTAAAACTAAATTGTTTTCTAATCATATGATGCCCAAACATTAAAGCTTGAAGACTGACTTGTCTTTCATCCAGCGTATATTGATTGATTGCATCCCATTCCATGACAGTTTCACTGTATAATGCAGGCGCGCCATAACTATTTAATATGTTTTCAGCGACAGCTAACGAAGAATTTACTTTTTCCTGAATCAGTTTCTTATGAATCTCACATGTTTTTAAAAGAATAGAAAGTTGATGATTTGCTTCTTTTTTAATATTATCGCTCGCAACTTCAGGTGCATTCAAATATGCTTGAATATTCGATGATTCTGCCAGTTTTAAAGTTTCGGCTGATGCGATATCAATAAAGTTTTTAATTTTTTGATAATCTGCAACCACTCCGGATTTCATGCTTTCAATACTCAATGTATTCATGGCCTGATATGCTTCTGTAACAGTACTATTGGAAAATGATTTGAACTGATTCAAACTTAAGACAGAAATGATACATACAGGTGTAATCACCAAAAATATGTTAATAAAAATCAATTTATATTTAATGGAAAAAAAACGTTTCATTGATTTATCCTTATGTTTTTTGTACTGTAGAGATGCAGCATGCAGCGTCTCTACACAACGACCTAAATATTAAATTTTTCAATTAACTGATGAAAACCTTTGGCCAACTTGTTCATTTCACCTGCCACCTTGTTAATTGATTGAATATTTTCATTTTGATTTTGTGTAGACAGATTGACATCATGAATATTTTTCGAGACATTCATGGCACCCTGTCTGGTTTCGGCAAGTGTACTTGATACTTCTTGCGTACCAGCATGCAATTCAGTCAAGGCCATTACAATTTCCTTTGACAGCTTATCTGTGTGCATGGCACTGTCTACAATATTTTCAGTACTTTGAATTTGTTCTTTGACTGACGCAGAAATTGTTTCAGAAGAAGTACTGATTTTGTGGATAATACTTGAAATGCGCTTAATAACTTCAATGGTTTCACTTGTTTTTTCTTTGACATTGATAATTCGATCAGAGATATTCTCTGCGGCCTGATTACTTTGTTCTGCGAACTTTTGAATGGAATTGGCAACAACTGCAAATCCTTTGCCCGCTTCTCCAGCTGAAGCGGCTTCAATAGCAGCATTGAGTGCCAGCAAATTTGTTTTATCAGCAATACGTTTAATCATCTGTGTAACCCCGCCAATTTCTTTGGCCGCGTCTTCCAGTAAATATATTGTTTTTTGCGCATTGTTTGACATATCCATCGCTTCAGAAGATATTGCTGTACCTTCAACCGCAAGTTCTCCAATATTTGTCATGGCTTGAGATATTGTCGTAATTTGTGTCGCAACTGTATTGACATATTCAGATAAATGCGCAGAGGAATTACTGATTGTTTTTACATTGGCATTCATTTGCTCTGCTGTAGAAACGATGGCTGAAATGTTTACTGACATTTCTTCAGAAGCACTTGAAACGTTATTGCTATTGATGTTCATTTGATCAGAATTGTCCGCCAATGATTTTAAAGTAGAAACCAGCGATTCTGAAAATTGAAACAATTGAATCCCATTTTCTTTAACATCGCCAATAACCCGCCTGAATTCTTCAACCATTGTATTTATTGCGGTCATTAATTTTTGTGTTTCATCAGATGCAATTTTTATTTCTTGATGAGAAAAACGTCTGGTTAAATCAAAATTTGCCAATGATCCCGAGAGATTGACCATTTGTTCTAAAGGGTTAAATACTTTCTTTTTGGCATAAATTGCGATAGGTAAAAGCATCGCCAGTAAGAAGCAAACAATTGTAATAAGCGTTGTGTTCATTAATTTGACAGGCGCATAATAATCATCATAATAGGCTGATGATGCCACAATCCAGTCCAGTTGTTCGATATAATCAAACGCCACCAGCTTTAATCGGCTTTTTGTTTCTCCAGGATTTTTCCATTTGTAACGAATTTTTCCTTTTTTTTTCGTACATATTTCTCTGATAAAAGGATAGTTGTAAATATTTTGGCCTTCCAGCACCGGATGCATAATCAGTGTTCCTTTTGAATCCATCACATATGAATAGCCGGTTTTACCAAACTTGACAGCTAATATTTGACTTCTCAAATTATTAATGTCCAGAATATTCCAAAAGTCATCGTAATAGGATGTTGAAGAAATGATCCAATCCCAGGGTTCAAAATACGTCATGTATAACACCTTGGCACGATTTTTCTTTTCTCCTGGATTTTTCCATTGATATTTTAAAAACCCTTGTTTTTTTTTAATTTGCTGGCGGACCAGTTTATATTGAAGAATATTTTTCATCTGTTTCTTTTTTGGATGGGCGATCACCTTACCTGTTGTGTCAAAACAATATGTATAGCCCTGTTTGCCAATAACCTGGCACATCATAATTTGTTCAGCAGTTTTAATCGCCTCTTCTTTTGTCATTATTCCTTGTTTGTATTTTGAATACAGATGTTCAACAATTTTTTTATTTTGTTCTGCAATTCCTCTCAGATGATTTTTTACCGATACAAACATGAGTATTTGAACCAGGTTCAAATTCGACTGTGTTGCATTCACCAGTTGATCTTCAATACTGGAAAACATGGTGTTCCGAACTGATTGGTTTAATATCCAAGTGCTGATTATAGCTATAATCAGAAGAAAGCTTGTATAGATTAAAAAAATTCTATACTTATGATTGATATTTTTTAATGAAAACATATTATTCCAGTTGTTTAAAATAATAAATATATAACATTCCAAATTATATAATAATATTATTGATACTGTTGAAAAAAAAACAGTGTAATATGTGAAATACACTTTTTTTATATGTTATGTAATGTTAAAAATGACATTTTTTTGAAATGCTATTTTTATGCCAATGAAAATATTTTTCATTGAAAGAGAAAACAGACGTTTTATTACAGGATCATATCCATTTTTTGCTATCAGGATTTTAGGATTTTATATAAAAAAAAATCGGCATCCTTCAGCCATTAACCAAACTGATAATGCCATTTAACTAAGCGGTGTTGGTTTAAATCTTGCTTATGATATTTTCCTAAATTTTATTCACAACTTTCTTTAAATGTTAATTAAAGTTTCTTAAAATATATGAACGATCAGCCGCTTATTTTTCGATCTTTCCCTGGACGTCACTGGCTGTTCATATTTACGAATTATGGATACAAATGATGTACCTGTTTATCAAACAATTTTTGCTATATATTTTCATCGTGATAATTTTTATTTTTCCTGTTTCAACACATTCAGAAACCGAGATGCCATTAAAAGTTGTTGCAATAAATGATGCAACAGGCAAGTATATTTTGGGCAATTCAATTAAATATTTTGAAGACAAAAAGGGTTTGTTGACAATTAATGAAATCATGTCTGTTGATATTGAAAATAAATTTATTCACAATAATACGCAAATACCAAATTTTGGATTCTCTAAATCCACATACTGGCTCATGGGAGGCTTGAAATACACAGGGAAAAAACACACAAAAACTGTTTTACTTGAGATTGCATATCCTCATCTGGATATCATTGAATTTTACTTTCATGATGAAAATGGACGGTTAAAGAAAAGAACAACCGGAGATCAATTTCGTTTCAGTCAACGAGATGTTTTAAATCATACATTCGTATTTAAATTTGATTTGAATCATCAGCCAAAGACATTTTATATAAAAATTATTACCGAAAGTTCTGTACAGGTGCCTCTGTTCTTATGGTTTCAATCTTCGTTTACAGAACATCTTATCGTTGAAAAATACTTTTATGGCATTTATTTTGGCACATTTATAATAATGATTGGCTATAATCTCTTTCTTTTTCTCACCATCAGAGATGTTAATATTGTATACTATCTTTTATTTATCAGTACTTATTTATTGTTGCAGTCAAGCCTGTCAGGTTATGGGTTTCAATTTGTGTGGAGTGAATATCCCTGGTGGGCGAACAAATCATTACCAATTTTTATCATCGGGTCAACAGTGTCAGGTTTCCTGTTTTCAAAACAATTTCTGAACACCCGGCGATACTTACCCATAATGGATAAAGTTATTTCCATTTTTATCCTTGTGGGCGTTATCCTTTTATTCATAACCTTTCTGGTTGGATATGTCACAATTATAAAATTGACAACAATTTATGCATTACTATGGTCTATTGTCCTTTTAACAACAGGCATCATGTCTGTGTATATAAAGAAAGCTACTGCCCGCTTTTATCTCATTGCATGGATTGCTTTACTTTCCGGGGTTTGTATTTATACCTTGAAAACATTTGGCATTCTTCCTGTAAATTTTATCACTGATCATGGCATCCAATTTGGCAGTGTGAATCTGCTCATGCTGCTCTCCATTGCCATGGTTGACAAGATAAATATTGAAAGAAAACATACTGAAATGAAGCAGAAAGATGCATTAATAACAAGCAAACACCTATTGCATACACAAAGAAAAATACACGAAAATCAAGAAACCATTGCACAAAAGATTCAAAATGATGCTGATACTGTATTGGATGTGTCTGAAGAATTGATGCGCGATATTACTTTATTGTCAGAACAATCAGATAATGTTGCCAATACGTCAGTGCAGATATCTGACAGCATTATTCAAATATCATCAGCCATCAAAAACATGATAACATCAGTTGATCATATTTTAATAGATGCTAAAAATTTGTTTTCAACAATGGATAATGTTTTTCAGTCGATCACTATGATGTCTGATACAATGGATGTTATTGAAAAAAACACCAAAAATGATGAAACCATTGCAAATGAAGCCACGCATTTATCTGAAAAAACAAAGCAAACAATGTCGGACCTGGAAACCGCTGCAAGTAAAATTAATAATGTGACTGATCTTATCAAACATATTTCTGACAAGACCAATTTACTGTCACTCAATGCAGCCATTGAGGCGGCATCAGCAGGTGAGGCAGGAAAAGGGTTTTCTATTGTCGCAAGATTTATTCAAACCTTTGCAGAAAGCAGTGCGGTTGCGGCAAATGATATTGGTCAGAGCATTCATGACATTCAGGACAAAAAACAGGATGCCATCAATGTTCTGATAGACATTACATCAATTATCCAAAGCATTCATGAATCATTTGAAACAATTTTTGTATCCATTGAAGAACATGTCAAAACAGCCCATACCATAGCAACAAATGCAGTGACCGCCAGATTGACATCAGAAAAAATATTATCGCAGATTGGAAAATTGACCAATGAAGTCCAATTGATATCCAAAAATGCGGACAATATTAAAAATGGGGTCAATGAAATGACGATGCTGACAGCGAAAGTGAGCATTCAGATGAATGATAACAAGCAAAGTATTGCAAGTATCAGGCGGGCTTTAAAAGGACTTTCTGAATTATCCAATAAAATGATTTTAGCAGGCAGGAATGAGGCATGAATCAAATTGTAAAAATTATATATTCCTTTTTGTTTGTTCTTCTATATTCTTTTTCAACGGTCTGTTCACAAGAACAGGGATCCGATCCATTAATTGTTTTAATTGATGATCAGCGGCAATATTGTATTGGAAAAGACGTTCTATACCTTGTGGATCAAACAGCAAAACTGACCTTTAATGATGTCTTTAATCACAAGCACGATACAGAATTTCATCAAACCAAAACCGATATCCCCAATTTTGGATTTTCTGATTCAGATTACTGGCTGACCTGGCAGGTGATTCATACCGGTCAATCTGAAAAAGAATGGCTGCTTGAAATTGGTTATCCGCATTTAGATCAAATTGAGCTATATATTATTGATCATATGGGAGAAATAGACATAAGAAAGGCAGGGGATACTTATTTATTTAATAAACGAGAATTGGCATACAAAAATTTTATATTTCATATCAGGTTTGAACCGAATGAAATCAAGCGATTTTATTTAAAAATTCGTTCGGATAGTTCTATACAGATACCATTATATATTTGGGACAAGATGTCTTTTTCCGAAAATGTGGTTATTGTAGAAGTTTGTTATGGCCTGTTTGTTGGATGTATGACAATTATGTTCTTTTATAATATATTTCTGTTTATATCCATACGTGACAAAATTATTCTATACCTGTTAGTGTCAATTGGTACATATACTCTGGCGCAACTTACCATTAATGGACATGCCTTTCAGTATCTTTGGCAGGAATCACCATTGCTGGCCAACAAGACACTTCCTCTATGGATAGTCGTTTCTGTAACAAGCTTTATTCTTTTTTCAAAAAGGTTTATCGAACCATACAAACTTTCTTTAATGATCAATAAAATATTGCTTATCGCATTTGCTTTAGGATTATTAATCATTCCTTTGTCACTGACAATCCAATATAGATCCAGTATTGAAATGGCTGTTATCTATACTGTGATTTCTTCTGCTATTGTTCTGTTTTCAGCACTTTTGTCAGTTTATAAGAAGAAACCGGCATCCCGATTTTTTTGTTTGGGAATGTTAAGTCTATTTGTTGGCATACTCATGTATATGTTGAAAACCGCCGGTTTTTTAGCATCCAGTTTTTTGACCGAATATTCATATCAAATTGGTTCTGTTCTGTTTATTATGATGATGTCCAACGCAATTGTTGATCGCATTTATTATCAACGCAATCAAAATGAACTGGAATTACGTAACGCACTGGATTCAACCAATCAATTGTTAAACGCGCAAAAGAGAATACGAGACAGTCAGAATCATACAGGGCAGCAAATTGAAATCGAATCTGACAGTATTTTTAAAGCCTCGGATGAACTGAACCAGAATTATGAAAAAGTCAATAATCAAGCAGAACATGTCAGCAACATTTCTAACCAAATGTCAGATCATATCAGAACAATTGCAGATTCTATTGGTCATATGGGAGATTCCATCGACAATACATTATCTATGGCACAGGAATTGTCATCAAATATTCAAATCGTATTTCAATCCCTTGATCAGATGTCTGGATCCATGCAAAACATAGAAGATAATTCTCACAAGGGATTTATGATTTCAGATAATGCCTTAAAATTATCACACAAAACAACTCATACCATGTCTGATTTAGATCAGGCTGCAATGGAAATTGGAAACGTGTCAGACTTTATCAAACGCATTTCAGACAAAACCAATTTACTTTCCTTAAATGCTGCCATTGAATCTGCAACTGCTGGAGAGAAAGGAAAAGGATTTGCTGTTGTTGCGAATTCCATTCAAAAATTTGCTGATCAGAGTGCGATGGCTGCTGATGACATTACGCAAGTTATTTCTGATGTTCAAATTAGAGCTCAGGAAGCCAATGTTGTTATTGCAAATATCGCTGATATTGTTAAAAACATTCATACTTCTTCAGAAAAAAGTTCAATTGCTATCCAGACGCAGGGAAAAACAATTAATGATATTGTTCAACATTCGGCAGAATCAAAAGATAAAGTTAACAACATTTCACAATCAATTGATAAACTGGCCAGTAATGCAAGTGATATTTTAAAACATATCAACAATATCGCCACTGATTTCAAACAGGTATCATCAAATATCAAGGATGTCAGTATGGCGATTCAAAGAAGCAGGGAAGGCGTTGTTCAAATTAAAGATGTCTCCACTGGTTTGTCTGAAACATCAAAAGAACTTTGCCAGTAAAAAGGT
>Ga0272440_1000736_pt1 | contig 27726 bp, 18 predicted proteins | sample SSMMMBAug17_FD_192440 | JGI IMG/M metagenome (GOLD analysis project Ga0272440, IMG submission 192440) | Marine sediment archaeal communities from Little Sippewissett salt marsh, Falmouth, MA, United States - SSM-MMB-Aug17 | ecosystem: Environmental > Aquatic > Marine > Wetlands > Sediment ... | reverse complement strand
TTCACCAGTCGGTTTGTCTGACATGAATTGTTTTGCTTCTGATCTTTCTGAAACTGTTTTTTGCGATGCTATTTCTGATTTTATTGCTGTATTATCAGATTGATCTTTATCAGACTGATCCTCATCATATTGATCGCCATCAGGTTGATATTTATCAGATTGATATTCATCAGGTTGATCTTTATCAGATTGATTCTCATCAGATTGATCTTCAGAAAGTTCCAATACATTATTATTTTTAGCAAATTTTTGATGTTGTAACGATTGTTCTTTATCTTGAATCCATTTCTTTATTATTTCAAAAAGTTGATCTCTGTTAATAGGCTTGGTAATGTAGTCATTCATACCCGCATCAAGGCATAATTTACGATCCCCTTTCATGGCATGTGCAGTCATGGCAATAATTGGAAGAGTTTTCAGATTGGGCATTTTTCTGATACGTTTTGTGGATTCATACCCATCCATTTTGGGCATTTGAACATCCATCAGAACAAGATCATATCTGTCTGAGGAAACCAAATCAATTGCTTCCAGACCATTATTGGCAACATCAACTGAAAAGTTTTCACTTTCCAGTATTTCCCTGGCGACATGCTGATTGAAATAATTGTCTTCAACAAGCAAGATGCGAATATTTGAAATGTGCTGCGTTTTTTTTCTTCCGGGTGTTGGTGCTGATTTTTTAGTGGATTCTGGTAAAATTTTTGCTGGTTTGTGCAAAACTCGATTAATTGTATCAAACAAGATGGATTGTTTTAATGGTTTTTCAATGTAGGCATCAATCCATAAACGATCATCTGCATCAATATCTTTTTCATGACCAAAGGCACTCATGAGAATGATAGGAATATCCTTGTCTGTATTTTTAATATGTTTTGCTGTGTCAATCCCACTGAAACCTGGCATAAAATAATCGACAATTATTAGAACAGGTGTTGACATCGTGGATGTTGGATCATTGAGCATAGCCAATGCATCGCCGCCAGATTTTGATAATGTGACCTGAAAACCAAACGATTCCAATATGCTCTGTGTAACATCAAGACTATTTTTGTTGTCGTCAACCACCAATATCATTGCATTTTTCATGGAATCCGGGAATGTATATTCTTTTTCCTTGATTTCTTCGGAATGAAGTAAAAATTGAGCGGTAAATGAAAAAGTGCTGCCTTTTTCTGGTTCGCTGTCAACTGAAATATCTCCATGCATCATTGAGATCAATCGTTTACAGATACTCAATCCCAATCCAGTTCCCCCATATTTTCGCGTCATAGATTCGTCAGCCTGTGTAAATGCAGAGAATAATTTATCGATAATATCTTGGGAAATGCCAATTCCAGTATCTTTTACTGCAAATTTTAGGCATGCATGGGTTTCATTTTTTTCTAATGATGAGACATGAAGATTAATTTCACCTTTATCAGTAAATTTTACTGCATTGGACATTAAATTGACAATAATCTGACGAAGCCTTGATGGATCCCCTGTCAAAGTATTGGGTGTATCCTTTTCTATAAAAACAACAAGCTCAAGATTTTTTTCTGCTGTTTTTTCTCTGAACATATCAGTGATTTCATCAATGGTTTCATTTAAATAGAAATTTGTCTGCTCCATATCCAGCTTACCTGCATCAATTTTGGAGAAATCAAGAATATCGTTAATTAATCCTAAAAGAGAATGCGCAGAGGTATTGATTATTTGTTGATACTCGCGTTGTCTGTCTGGTGAATCAGTTGTAATCAGTAAATCCGACATACCAATGATCGCATTCATCGGCGTTCTGATTTCATGGCTCATATTTGCCAGAAAATCCGATTTGGCTTGAGCCGCAACTTCCGCAGCTTCCTTAGCTTTTATCAGATCCCGCTCGTGAGCGCCAAATACTTTTACAGAAATATAGGCAATCAGACCAGATAGCAATAAACAAATGGCGCAAACAGCAATCAATACAGAGTTTCCAGTGCTTTGTCCCATTTTCATAAGGTTTTGAAGGTGTGAAACATCATTGTTAACTTTTTCAACCAGAAGATCAATATCATGGGTCATGCGATTGGTAATTTCACGATTTTTTTGCATGAGTTGATTGCTTGAATTTCGAAGCGCTATTTCCTGCTGACGAATTTTAAATATGGATTCTTCGCCATCACCATAAGCAAGAATTCGTTTTTCAATATTGAATACATTTTCCGCCAAAATAGGGTTACGTTTCGCCAGTGCACTGGTTTGAAATATCTCTGCCGCTTGATGAAATGTATTTTTTGAACGATGATACAGGCTTTGAATATTTGACAACTGATCCATCTGATAGACATCCATTGCAGAACTAAATAAACTGATTAACAGGTTGCCTTCAGCTTTGATATTCAAGGCATAACCCATATCGTTAACAGTTCCATTCATCAGTTCATCAACAGAAGCATTGAATTCGTCTCGGGCTTCTTTTGCAAAACCTTCAATAAGTGTGGTTTTGGTATCCATAACTTGTTTGAGAATTTTCATATAGTCATCAAATGCATTGGTCGCTTTCAGCCTGACTTGATTTTGACGTGTCAAATTATCAGATTCAGCAAAGCTTAAAAAACATGTAACGACATTTGCGAATGTTTCTGTCAAATGCGTGTAGTCTGAAGGCTCAATTGAATGGCTAATGGATTCAAACTGTGTTTTTGTATTTTCACCCCATTGTTTGATACGAAGAGAACACGCTTGCATGTCTGATATTGGTGTAAGAATCAACATATCATGACATTTTTGTCCAGAAATATTGATATCATATAATTGAATAAGCGGCTGAATTGTGTTTTGAATCGTTTTTTTGACCAGGGCAGTATTTTTTCGAGCAGTACGACGACTAAACAGGTTTGCCAGGGATTTTGCACCATAGATTGTTGGCGTAACAGTGTCCACAAGATCATTGTGCAATTTCAGTATCCCCTGCTTTTTATTGTGTACCTGATTGGTTAAATCAATTCGTTGTAAGGTAGCATCTTTGATCTGAGAAAGGGTTTGCGTCATTTCCTGGCTGGAAATTTTTATATTGGCAACCATGTTTTCCATTGAACGTGATGCCAGTAGGTGAAGATTTTTATTGATATCATTTATTAAAAGATCCATTCGATCAGAGGTTTCACGAAGCTGGTCTACATTTTCTGATGCTGTAAGAACTGGTGCAATGGCAGTCAGCAGAGCACTTCTCTCAGACAAACGCATGGCAGCAAGCATTTCAGGTATTGATTCACCAACTGTACTGTCCATGACTTTCCCAAAACGATTGAAAGAAAATATGGAAAAGGCAGTGGAAAACAGTACCAACAGCCAGATACATAAAAAGGATATGTATAGTCGAGATAAATAATTTTTAAACAATTTCATAAGTATTTACTTTTTCAATAAACCATTTTTTTCGAGTATTTTATGGGCATTGGTTTTGTCAATGACCAATGTTGGCAAAGATATTCTTTTTTGTAATGTCTCGCCTTTCAATAAAAGACGCATGGCCTGTCGAATCCCCTCGTCCCCCGGTGTTTTATACAGGAATGTAGCAGTCAGAATGCCCTCATGGACCCATCGGACACCTTCCATTGGAATACCATCAATACCAAAAAAACGAATGGATTTGTGAATATCTGCATCTTTTGCCGCCATATAAGCCCCAAATGCCATTGGATCATTATGAGCATAAACCACATCAATTTTTGGAAATGTATCAATGGCATCCACCATAATTTCATAAGCTTTATCCTGTTTCCAGTCACCATCCTTGCCTTCACCCAACAACTTAATACCAGATTCCTGACTGACAATTTCATAGAAGCCCTGATGTCTATCTTGAGCTGGCGTGGAACGTTTTCCACCCCATATTTCAAGAATATTGCCTTTGGCTTTGCCTTTTCCGCCCAAAAGCGAAACAATATAATCACCCGCAGCATGTCCAATTTTTTGGTTATCGCCACCAATAAATTGCGTATAATGATCATTGGAAATATCTCGATCCAATACGATAACTGGTATTTTTAGCGAATGTGCTTTGTTGATCACTGATGTCGGCTCGCTGGCTGTTTTTGGCGAAATCAATATGGCATCAACTTTCATGCGAATAAAATCTTCGATATCAGCAATCTGCTTGAAAATATCATCCTTGCCATCACGCACAATGAGTTTAATTTCGGGATATTTGCTGGCTTCATCTCGTAATTCCTTATTGAATAATAATCGCCAGGGTTCTGTAGTCGTTACCTGTGAAAATCCAATTACAAATTGTTTTTTTTGAGATGCATTTAAGCAAAAACACAATCCCATGCAAACAATAACTACGATAGCTAATATTTGCTTAAAACAAGACATATTTATTCCTCCTTGGTCAGAAAAACACATCATTATTTGTTCAAAGGGGGCAATCCCATTGATGATCGATAAATTGATAATTGTCGGTCTCTTCCCAACTCATTGGTAATTTCATCCCATTTTTGAGCCACGTTATCCAGTGCGATTTTTACAGATATTTCCTTTTTTAAAGCACGGGTCAATTCAATTTCAAAGGATCTTGTATAGCGATGCAAGCCAGGAATTCTTAAGTCTAATGCAGCACAAGGGGCATCAAGACTGGTCTGTAGAACAGACAGATATTCCGAGGCGGCCTGATAAGACAAAGCTTTAGTCCAGGCATCAATATTGGTAAAATGAGTAAACCGATATGGATTAATTCCAGTACCGCTGGTGACAACATCTTTCAAGCTATTTTGCGGATGCGTGTACCACATGATATAATCCCATGCCGCTTCTTTATGCCTGCAATTTTTGGGCACACCAGCCACCCATCCGCCAAATGCAAGAAATGGTGCCATGTGTGGACGCTGCAAATGATCCCAATCTTGTTTTTTGATATTCCAGACCTCTCGTGTCCCTGGAAGCACAAAATATCCAACTTTGCCAACAATACTGGATTCATTTGGATCTGCTGAAATTTGGGCAATGTCGCCCCAATCCAGCGCCATGGCAGTTTTACCACTGATAAATGCTTTACGCACCTTTACAATGTCAAAATCAATTGCATCAGGTGGGCAGTATTTCAGAATATCAACATATTCTGAGACTGCACGAATCCAGCCAGGGTTATTGATTTGTGGGGCCATGGTTTCTGGATGAAAAAACTGCGCACCGGGATGATCAGGATGATTTGTATAGGCGGATGCACGACTGAAAACATCCCAGAATTGCTGTCCACCAAATGCAAAGGCTTCAGATGTGCCAAACAATAGTTTTCCTTTTGCGTCCTTTCGTCCTGTAAAAAATTTAGCAATATCGTGATATTCTTTCCAGGTTTCTGGAATATCCAGTTTGTAATTGAACTGTTTATAAAAATCCTTTCTATTTTGTTCATTTTCCAATAGATCTTTACGAAAGTAGCCATTAAACAAATCGCCATCCACAGTAACAGCAATCCAACGTTCATTCCATTTCATCAGGCGGTCCCGATATGTAGGGTGAATATCATCAAAAGAGGGATCATCCGCCAGTCTATCTGGTAATTCATCCAGATAGGGAAAAAAATCCCCTGCCCAACCGGATGCAAACAACACGACATCATAAACTGGTTCTTTTTGGGTCATGGACTGATAAAAACAATTGAACAAATCCTTAAAAGGGTGCTGCATGACTTTAACAGTTCCACCGGTTCTTTTTTCCCAGGTTTTTGCATGCGCAATTGCTGGACTGCCAATGGCTGTAACGTTTTGTACGCCTACTGTAATCTGTACATTATTAAATGATTTTGCGTATAGGGAAATTGGACTTAAAAGAAATGGCAGACAAATGAATAACTGTATTTTAAATAGAAAGTTTGAAAATTGATTCATAATGAAAGCTCCTTTTTTGTTATTACCATTCAGACCATTCTGATCTGTTTACTAACGATGATGATATTCTTTTATCCATATCGAAATGATGAAGGATGCCAAATTATTCTTTTTTTATAAGTTGTGCTTCATTATAATATTTCAGAGCACCGGGATGAATAGGTGCAGTTAAGCCTTCAATCATATAGTGGGGAGAGAGGTTCACATAGGCTGGATGAAACCTTTTAAGTTGCTGAATTTTTGTAAATATTTCTTTTGTGATGATATAAATTATACGTTCGTTTATTTTTTCAGATGTCATCAATATGGATTTGACGCCAAAAGTTTTAACATCCGACTGATTTTTCTGAAATGGATACTGCGAAACTGGTATGCTGGTTTCAATATAGTAAGGAAATTTTTTCAGGATGGGGTCAAGATTAATTATTGGAATAAACCGCACTTTTGTTTTACCCGAACAGATGGCATTGAAAAAATCAGTGGGATGTCCTGCTGTGATAAATGCTGCATCCAATTGATTTGTGTGTAACAATTCTGGAACTTTATAATCTTCATATCCCGCAGCGTTGAGATCATTATGAAAATTAATACCCATATTTTCCAAAGCATCAATTGCGTTTTGACGCTGCCCTGAATCAGGGTGTCCAAGATTCACACGCCTGGCTTTTAGATGGGCAATGCATGTAATGTTTGAATTTTCAGAGGCAATCACAGTCACCGCTTCAGCATGAATTCCAAAAACAGCTCTAAGTTGTTTATTTCCATTAGCCATCCATTTTTTTGTACCATTGAAAGCCTGATACAACCTGTCAGATTGAACAATACCAAGTTCGATTGTTCCAGATATAACATTCTCAATATTATAGACCGAGCCTGATGTTGATTGAACATTCAATCGGATCCCGGTTTCACGACTTCGACTGTTAACAATATGCGCAATGGCACCGCCTGTCAGATAGTACAGTCCAGTAATATCGCCTGATCCAATAGTGAGATAGGTATTTTCCTCACAAAACAATATTTCTGTGAAAACCATTGGTATAATAAAAATGAAGAAAAAAAATTTTTTCATTATTCTTGATCCATTTTTGTTAACAATATTTATATTTATATGTTGAGCTATCCTTACAATTGTTATTCCTCATTTTTTTGATTGCCGCTATTATAAATATGAACATCTCGTTGTGGAAATGGAATAACAATATTTTCTTCTTTAAATCGTCGATTAATTTCAAACCGGATATCAGTTCGTGTAGAAATGCTGTAATCCACATGAACCCAAATACGAAGGTCAAACAACAATGCACTATCACCAAAATTTGTGAAAACAACATCAGGTGCAGGCGAACGATAAACTCGGGGATGCTTATTTGCAATGTCTAATAGAATTGATTGTACCTTGTGAATATCAGAACCATAGGCCACACCAATGGAAATGGTGCGACGAATTTTGGGATCCTTAAAACTCCAGTTGATCAGTCGATTACTGATAAATTCTGAATTAGGTATTATCAACGCTGCGTTATCAACACTTTTAACAACAGTTGATCGAACATTAATTTTTTCAACACTTCCCCATATGCCATTAATTTCAACCCAATCACCAACTTGGAGAGGACGTTCAAATAACAATATCAGGCCACTGATAAAATTGTTGAAAATATTTTGAAGTCCAAATCCAAGCCCGATTCCTAATGCCCCGAAAGCAACTGTCAATGATGTTGTACTGATTCCAACTGCATTGAGCGCAAGGATCGTTCCAAAAACCCAGAATGAATATGATGTTATGGTTGAAACTGTGTCCTGTATTCCTTTGGCCATACCACTATTGGCCAGCATTTTTTTTAGAATTGTTGATCGCCAGATTTTGACAAACATATGTGTAAAAAGTAGAATTAAAAACGAATACACAAAACCCGGCAGGCTAATATTCATACCCCCAACAGGGATGGGATGATTTAGAAGTCTAAACAAATTGACAATTGTTTTTCCTGTCACACCCCAGGCAAGAAGAACAGAAATGACTGATAGTACGCCCCATGCCAGAAAAGATATCCGAATAAATGTCCATTTGATGGTTTGTCGTGTATTGTGTTGGGAATCGTCAGAGATTTCCAATGGTTTAATATTGGTATTTAACTCATTTACAAGCATAAATATCAGGATTGACCAGAGAAAAACGACAACTGAACGTGCCCATGAAACTTGCCAATAGATAGATAATTGTGAAAAACCAGATAACTCCATTAACAGGCTGGCACCAACAATACAGTTCATGATAATTGCAATTGTTCGAAAGCGAATTAACCGATTTCTGTTACTCTGAAAAGCCTTTTCATTGGATTTAAAAAATATTTTCCAGGCAACGACAACTGCAGTTAGCAAAACAGTTTCAAATGTTATTCTAAGTAGATCAAGCAAGAACCCCGTGCCATCCATGCTGTGATATATGATCAAATAGAATATAAATGTCAATCGAATCGTAAAAATAAACATCCATATTTTTGTATATGCAGCATTAGAAATACTGAACATCTGATCATCCTGTTTTCCCCAAAATTTTGCAGCATCTAAGATCCATCTGGTAAACAGCCATAAAATCAGAACATTTTTTGCAAACATAACAGCAATAATCGGCGAATACAGTAATGCACACATTACAATACTCAATATTGTCATTCCATAAATCACAAATGATTTGGTAAACAAATGTAATGCAAATGTACACCAAAAATAATTTCCCAAAGATTGAAGTTTTTTGATGAGTCGTTGAAACAGATGTTTCAGTTGGAAAAGCATGGCAAATATAAAAAAGAATACAACCAGTGAAGTATACATGAAAATGCCATAAATTTGCCAAAGTTCATTATGATAAGCTATCCAGTATTGTTTGGAAAATAACGATCTCCATTTTGAGGCAATCATAAAACATTCTGCTCGAAATTGTTGCAATACAGATAATCCCGAATCAAACGTTCTTCTTTTAAATAATGCCCGGGTTCGTTTTTCATTGATTTGTGTCTGACACTTCCCTTTAAAATTCAGAAAAGTATGTTTAATTTCAGTATAGTTTCGAGACTGTTCATTGTAGCTGGATCGGATTTTATCTAAAAGAACCAGCTTGTCTTCTAATATATAAGTCAATGTTTCCAGGTTTTCTACAAGAATTTCAGGAACAGTCAGTTTATCACCCTTTTTTTCTATTGATATTTCAGATAATTGCTTTTTATTGGTTGTATGCCTTTCTTGGGTTTGCGTATATAATTGATTGATAACTTTTAACTGCTTCTTTAATTGATTTTCCTGCTCATCAATTTGATAAATGACTGTATTGGTTGAGACATAGGTTCGTTCCAGTTCTTTTACCTGCGTTGTTTCCATTGCTAAAAGATTGGTGTAAGAAGATAACTTGATTTTATAATCATTGTAAGATTTTTCATGTATACTTTTATCATTGATTGCCTGAGCAAATGTTTTTTTCAGGGTCAATAGACTCTTTTTTTCTTCCTGGATGGTGTTTTCAATTGATTTACACAGTTCAATATATTGGATTTGATCCTCAAATTGTTGAATAACACCAGTATCCGGGGAAACTGATTCTGGGGCACTATTGGCAAGCAATTCTGCTTGATTCATTTGTTTGGTGTTTTGGGCTGATACACCTGTAAAACATAAAACAATAAAAACAAGGATTGATAATATGCTAATTTTTTTCAAAGCAAAACCTTTAAATAAATTACCAAATTTAATTTACGATAAATCACTGATCCGAAACGAACATGGATTATACATTGGTATTTGGATAAAATCAATCAGTAAATATAAAATTGTTTGATCATCGGTCAACTTTCGGTAACTAATACATATGAGTGTAACCAAAATAGAAGGTGAAGACAATTTGCTCATCATTTTTTTGAACCAGGATTACGCTGAAAAAGATGAATACTCATTTCAAGAATGTCGCTCTTTATGGGAATGCGCCCGATTAGGGTCGCCAATACGCTCTTTTAAAGGATATTGCATGTGCATAATTGATTTCCTTGGCCAATAAGTGTTATTTTAATGCTGTAAATCTGTTGTATTCAACACTATTTACTGAAAAAATGCAAGTATCATTGATTGGATAATTTAAAATTGTTCTATCGTAGTGTTTTTTCTCTTTTTATGTCATGCAAAAAAAAATATCAATGAATAAAATTAAAATAAAAAGCCTGATGTCTTGACATTCCCTGAACAAAAAATTATACAAGATTAATGCACAGTTTTTGCAACCTATCAGTGGCTGATGAGAAACGCTTATTGAAATCATCAAAGCCAATTTGACATGAATAACCCAGGAAACAATAAAAATGATTGAAAACATCCCAAAAGTAAGTATCAAAGACTCAATTGCAACAAAATTATTAAAAAGTGTATTTGGTGTATACATCGTTATTGCTGTTGTCGTAACACTAGTCCATATTGTTGTGGAATTCTATCATACCCGAGATTGTATTATAAACGAGTTAAAAACCATATACAAAACAATTGAGGATGGTCTTGCGCTATCTTTATGGGATTTTGATCTCACAAAGACCCAATCTATCATTAATGGTGGCGTGATATTGCCATCGGTAACCGGTATCTTTGTTCAGGATGAAAGTGGTCGAATTGTCGGAACTGCTGGTAATGTGCATCCAAGCAGTCTTTCCAATACAAAAAAAGGATGGCAATCTATCTTGAATTGGCGAACAATAATGAATCTTGGAGATCCCAACCAGGTTTACGTATATGCTGGCGATATTCATTACGAGCTTGATGGCAAAAAAGTGCGAATTGGCAGACTCAGTATTTTTTCGGATCAATCTGTTGTACTTGGACGTGTCAAGGTGGGATTTTTCTTTCTTATTCTTAACTCATTTATCAAGTCTTTTGCGCTGTGGTTTATATTTCTGATGTATAGTAGAAGGTACATCAGGCGTCCCTTATTCAAATTGACCACAGCAACATCACAACTGGATCTGAATAATCTGGAACATGTCAAGATTGATATCTGTTTGCCGGGTTATAATGAATTTGTTGTTTTGGAAAGAACTTTTATGCGAATGATTGAAAAATTACTTGAATCCAGAACCCGACTTCAAAAATTGAATGAATCATTAAATAAGTATAAAAACCATTTGGAAGTGATGGTTGAAGAACGTACCAAAGAATTGTCAGAAACCAACTCTCGCCTGAAAGATTTAATTGAACAGCACAAAAAAACCCAGGAAGAATTATACATTGCCAAAGAAGAAGCCGAACTGGCCAGTCAGTTCAAAAGCGAATTTCTGGCCAATATGAGCCATGAAATCCGCACCCCCATGAATGCCATTTTAGGGTTGACACATCTGGTGCTTCAAACCGATCTGGACCCCAGACAATATGATTTCCTCAATAAAATTAACACCTCCGCAGGCTCGTTGCTTCGCATTATCAACGATATTCTAGACTACACCAAGATTGAGGCTGGTAAGCTTGAAATTGAATATATTTCATTTAATTTTGATGGTGTTCTCGATAATTTATCCAATATTATCACATACAAGGCAGAACAAAAAGGCCTGGAGGTATTATTCAATATTGAACCTGATGTTCCCAGATGGCTCATTGGTGATCCGCTCCGATTGGAACAGATACTGTCCAATCTCTTTTCCAATGCGCTGAAATTTACCAGTAAAGGTGAAATTATCCTTTATGCCAATATCATTGAAAAAGACAAAAAAAATGTTACAATTGAATTTAAGGTAAAAGATACCGGCATTGGCATGACACAAAAAGCAATAAATAAATTATTTCAATCTTTTACCCAGGCAGATGGTTCTACAACGCGCAGGTATGGCGGCACTGGCCTGGGATTATCAATATGCAAGCAATTGGTTCGTTTGATGGGAGGCGAGATTTATGTCACCAGTGAACCAGGGGTAGGATCCACATTTGTATTTAAATTGCCATTTAAGATTGATAGCAACCAAATAAACAAGGCACAATATACAGCTGATGGTCTTGATCAAAAACGCTGTCTGATTGTTGATGATAACGAAGTTTCCCGAATGATTTTTATGCAAAATCTGACATCATTCACCTTACAATGTAAAGCATTGTCATCAGGTAAACAGGCAATTGAAGAATTGGAAACATGTGAAGAACCTTATGACCTGATAATTCTGGACTGGAAAATGCCAGAAATGGACGGCATAGAGACTGCTAAAGCAATTAAAAACAGTAAAAAAATCAAAAAAATGCCAGAAATACTCATGGTATCTGCTTATGGACGTGAGGAAGTCATTAGCCGTGCCAAAGAGGCAGGTTTTGAATCATTTTTGATTAAACCGGTTAATCGGTCAATACTGTTTAATGCCATTGTGGATATTCTTGGCGGAAAAGGCAACAGAGCGACTCTTAGAAAATCATCGCGGATGAAAGAAGACAAAAAGAAAATGCTTGCGAAAATAAGAGGCGCAAAACTTCTGGTTGTTGAAGACAATGAGCTGAATCAGGAAATTGTTACTGAGCTATTAAGTGGCAACAACTTTACAATTTCAGTGGCCAATAATGGTCTTGAGGCAATTGCTGCTGTTGAAAAAGATGAATTCGATCTAATTTTTATGGATATCCAGATGCCTGAAATGGATGGTCTCGAAGCAACCAAGGCCATTCGCGAAAAAGGGTATACCGAAGTTCCTATTATTGCAATGACCGCCCACGCCATGACAGGTGATCGCGACAAAAGCCTTGATGCTGGTATGAATGATCATGTTACCAAACCGCTGGATCCAAATAAAGTTTACGAAACGCTCGTGCAATGGATTCCTGAAAAAGAACAAGATGAAATCCCCGAATCAGAACAGGAAGACGCATCTGAAACACCAGAGGCTGATGATGTTATACTTCCCAAAGATATCCCAGGTATTTCCATTGAGAATGGTCTTGAACGAATGAATGGCAATGCAAGCTTTTATCTAAAACTTCTTGAAAAATTTAAAAATGCCTATACGCCTTCAGATATTGATACACTTAAAATTTGGCTTAGAAATGACGAAAAGACTGAGGCTGCAAGATGGATTCATACAATAAAGGGCGTATCTGGAAATATTGGGGCATTGGATTTGCAAAAACAATCTTTGGATCTTGAAACATCTATCAATGAAAATGATCCTGCATTAAAAGCAAATTTGGAAGCTTTTTCCAAAGCTTTCCTTAAATTATTGAATGAATTAGGTAAGCTGGATCTGTCTGGACAGAAAAAATCCGGTGATGAACAAAAAGAAGTGATGGATATTGAAACGTTTCAGACAAAAATGGAAGAACTCTATGATGCTGTCAAAAAAAGAAAGCCAAAGCCATGCAAACAGATAATGGAGGATCTAAGCGAATTCGAATTGCCAGAAATTGTAGCCTCTGAAATAAAAGAGTTGGACAAATATCTGAAACGATATCGCTTTAAAGATGCTGCTAAAATTATTGATAAAATTAATTCAAAAATAGGATAACACATGAGCAATCAAGACTTTTGGACAAATGGCAAACTGTTTCAATCGAAGATTTTAATTGTTGATGATGATGAACAGCATATTGAAATGCTGTGTGATTGTATTGAAGATATCGTTACCACTATTATCACTGCTAAGAATGGTGTCGAAGCTATCGCTATTGCCAACACAGAACTGCCGGATCTCATTCTGATGGATGTGATGATGCCTGAAATGAATGGATTTGATGCCTGTAAAAACATTAAAGAAAATTCACAGACAGCGCATATCCCGGTAATATTTATCACTGCTTTGAACGATCTGGAAAGTATTCTTCGGGCTTTTGAATGTGGCGGCGTGGATTATGTATCCAAGCCCTTTCATACGAAAGAGATTGTTTCCAGGCTTAAAAATCATTTAAAAGTGCAGTTTCAACAACGTCAACTGATGGATCTGGCCATTGAATTAAAAACTGCCAGAGAATCTGCCGAATCTGCCAGAATTGTTGCAGAAAAAGCCAATCAGGCCAAAACAGACTTTTTATGTAATGTCAGTCATGAATTAATGACACCAATGAATATGATCATGAATATGACTCACTTTGCATTGGATTCTGGCTTGAATTTACAACAAACTGAATATCTTGAAAAAATAAAAAGATCATCAGAATTACTCAAAGAATTGATTGATGATATTCTTGAATATTCGGCGTGTGAGACAGGTGAAATCAAAAGCAATCAGGAAATTTTTAACCTGAAGGATGTGTTGACAACAGTAAACAACAAATTAACGTTCAGGCTAAAAGAAAACAATCAGATTCAGTTAATTTTTTCAGAAGATCCCTTAATCCCACAACTGTTGATTGGTGATGCTGTCCGCTTACAAAAAGTGTTATTTCATTTGGGTGACAATGCAATCAAGTTTACATCATCAGGGTATGTCAAAATTAAATCGCGCCTTTTGGAATCAAAAGACAACCTGGTGAGCGTTGCTTTTTCTATAAAAGATACAGGGTCTGGAATAAGTAAAAAACAGCAGGAAGCTTTATTTCAACCATTTGTACAGGCAGACAGTTCACGAACACGAAAACATGGCGGTGTTGGATTGGGACTGGCTTTGTGTCGTCAGTTAATTAAAATGATGAAGGGTAAAATATTTATCAATAGTATTCCTGATAAAGGATCAATCGTGAAACTTCAATTTGATTTTACCATTCCTGAAAATCAGACATCTATTGAAATTTCGCCAGAGCCAGAAAAAAATTTAACACAAATCGTAAACCAGGATAATGAAGAACGTGCCGAAAATTTATCAGACAGTTTATCAGCCCAGCAGATGGATGATTTATTGAATCAACTGGATGCACTGATTAAAAAGCGTAATCCTAAAAAAGGCAAAATAATTTGCGATACACTTTTAAAATCTAACATCGAAAAAGAGACGCGTGACCGAATCGAACAGGTTTTCGATCGTCTTCGCAGGTATCAATTCAAGGAGGCACAGGATGCGTTGTCATTTGTGCTGAATGCATCTTAGGAATGCTCTGAAAATAACATACTCATTTTTCTTGAACGTACAAAAATATAAGGTCGTGTAGAGACGTAGCATGCTACGTCTCTACAGTACATTTACCTCAAAACGTACAAATATCAATAATGGAGAAGTTATTTTCAGAGAATTCCTTAGACGTCTTTGGAGATTACTTCCAAATAGACCGGATGACCTGTCTGATTGTGGAAGTCATTTATCGAAAAATTAATAAGTCTATGGCCCAAACTTTGGCGCTATTTAGAATATAATAAAGGATTGTTTTTTCATGAGGGAATTATCAGAATGTACAGTCATGATCGTAGATGATACTGAAACCAATATTGATATATTGGTCGAAACATTGGGAGATAATTACGATATTGCTGTTGCCATGGATGGTGAAAGCGCACTTGAATATATTGAAGATGAACTACCCGACCTGATACTTCTGGATATCATGATGCCGGGAATGAGTGGATATGAAGTCTGTCAACGCCTCAAAAAGGAAGAAAGAACCAACAAAATTCCAATTATTTTTGTCACCGCAATGAACGATGAATCGGGTGAAAAAAAAGGACTGGAAATGGGGGCAATTGACTATATTCGTAAACCTTTTAACCCATCTATTGTAAAATCTCGGGTCAAAAATCATCTGGAATTGAAACTGGCAAAAGAGCAACTTGAAGAACAAAACACGATACTTGAAATTAAAGTCAGGGAGCGAACCAAAGAATTGAATTTGACACAGGATCTCACTATCTGCTCATTGACATCACTGGCAGAAACACGTGATCCTGAAACTGGTGGACATATTCAGCGCACGCAAAATTTTGTCAAGGCGCTGGCTGATAAACTGATTGAAATTCCCCACTATCGAAAAATTCTTGACGACAATACGATTGAATTATTATATAAATCTGCTCCCTTACACGATATTGGAAAAATTGGTGTACCCGATCAAATATTATTCAAACCCGGTAAATTGACACCTGAAGAATTCGAAGAAATGAAAAAGCATACTGAATATGGAAACGCTGCCTTGAAAAAAGCCAGTGAAATGTTTGGAACCAATTCATTCTTTCGTTATGCTCAGGAGATCGCACATACCCATCATGAAAAATGGGATGGCAATGGTTATCCACAAGGTTTGAAAGGTGAGGATATTCCATTGTCTGGTCGATTGATGGCCTTGGCTGATGTCTATGATGCACTGGTCAGTAAACGTGTTTATAAACCGCCATTTTCACATGAAAAATCTGTTAATATTATTCTTGAAGGTCGCGGCTCGCATTTTGATCCCGATCTTGTGGATGCCTTTTATGAAATTAATGGCGTTTTTCGCAAGATCGCCCTTAATTTTGCAGATTTTGATGAAGAGCGGCTGATACTGAGTAAGGAATAATTTATTGGGGGAATTGAACTTGTATTTTCTTCATAATTTTCCGAAACATGAACTTATGTCTTAATTTCTGTATAAATGATGATGTTGTTTAACACTATCTAACTGATACATATAACGATGCGTTTTCAAATAATCATGCATAAACAAACTGCTGGCAGGTGTTAATCCATAGATCATGTCTGATGCCAAAAGAACTGCCGCACCGGTCCAGGTAGTTGGTTCATCAGTGTATATAATTTTATCTGGTACAGTAACGCCCATCCAAAATGCGCCATTCTCGTATTGATTGTCCTTTATCCATCCCAAAATTTCTTCAGCCAGACAAATTCTTCCAATAGAAACCAATGCCATAATTAGTTCACAGGTTTCAGCCATTGTGACCCAGGGACGTTCAGAAACACATCGGATGCCCCAATTGGAAATGGCAAACTTATTCCATTGAGAATCAATTCTGTCATGAGCAGCTTTGCCTGTTAGAACACCGCATAAAACAGGATAATACCAATCCATGGAAAAATTTGATTTGGTTTGATCAAATTCATGAGGACATTTTCTAATTGCCTGTGCCAGTTTCAATCGCGCTGGCTCCCAATAGGGCTGTTTATCACCCACAATTGACATCAGTCGAACTGCACAACTCAAACTCATAAAAATTGAGCTGGAACCGGTTAGCAACGCTCGTTTTTCAATGGATCCATCTGCACTTTCAGACCAGTATATTTGACCTTCAGGCCCTTGATGATTCAATACAAAATTCATAGCCTGACAAACTGTTGGCCACAAATCTTTAACAAAAGCCCGGTCACCAGTCATCATATAGTAATGAAGCACACCAACAGCAATATAAGCAGACATATTTGTATCTTTGTAAGTGCCACTTTGGGGCTTACCATTTACATATTCCGCCCACCAACTGCCATCACGAAGCTGATTATTTGCCAACCAATAATATGCACGTCGGGCATCACGAGAATATCCACCTATGGATAGTCCCATCGCACTTTCTACATGATCCCAGGGATCTGTCTTTCCGCCAATGTACCAGGGGATCTCACCCGATTGTTGTTGCACGGTTAGAATATAGTTGGTTGTTAACTCGATATCTACATACAAGGGTTGTATATTACGAGAAGCTGCACCATCAAACATTAAGAATCCTTTATTTAGTTTTTCAAGACATCATGAAGCTCATAAATATCAATGGTTTTCAAATCAGTTCAGGTTATCTTGAACAATGAGTCGATTTAATATCAGATTTGAGAAATAAATCAAGTATAAAGTGTATTGAACCAAATTTATTCGCATGTTACATCTCTACACAACCTTATTATTATACGATCAAAATAAATGAGGATGTTATTTTTAGAGCATTCTTCTATTTCAGATGTTAGAATTTGCTGATATTTGCCTGGAATTTTATTAAACTGTATCAAAACTGTGCTTTTTGGGGCATAGCTAATTTTTATTTGATATCAGGTGATTATATGTATATTTATAACCTTATGAGACAATAATGTCCATATTTTATATTTTTCAAATACAGTTTTTTGAAAAAATTTGTTATGATATAAGAAGGTTATATCATTCAAAATATGTGGCATAAGCTTTGCTTAAATAAAACAATTATTCAAAATAAAAGAATCAAATATACTACGATAACGTGGAAACATGGAGGTATAATGAATCAGGAAAGAAAAATACGTGTATTGATTGCAAAGCCAGGGCTTGATGGTCATGAACGAGGTGCACGCGTTGTTGCATATGGCTTGCGAGATGCCGGGTTTGAGGTCATATATACTGGTTTACGTCAATCACCCGGTCAAATATGTTCAGCAGCCATTCAAGAGGATGTTAATGTTATCGGGCTGTCTATATTGTCAGGTGCGCATCTGTCTTTGACAAACAAGCTGATGGACTGCCTGAAAACACAGGAAGCTGAAGATATAATGGTCCTTGTGGGCGGCATCATACCCGCTGTAGATATCAACAAATTAAAAGAAATGGGCGTGGCTGGTGTTTTTACATCGGGAACATCGGTTTCTGAAATAGCGCAATTCATAAAGGAGAACGTATGAATGATCAACTTGAAGATATCAAAAAGGCCAGAAATAACTGGCAAGAAACCATACTGAACAAGCGGGTTCAACGATTTAATCTTAAAAAAAGTCCCACAAAATTTTATACACCGGCAGACATTGAATCCCATTCATTTTTGGAAAAAGTAGGCTTTCCAGGCGAATATCCATTTACTGCGGGTAACAATCCTTTTGATTTTTGGCGCGCATATGCTGAAGATGCCGCAAAAATAGGCTATCGCCCCGATTGGGGTGGGGCTGGAGGCGTTGGTAAATATGGCGGCTTTGGCACTGCTGAAGATTATCGTGACTACCTTAAACGCATGCATGCAATGAATAGAAAGGGCGGCCCAAATATCGCATTCGATCTGGCCACACAATGCGGGTTGGATTCTGATAGTGAGATGGCTGAAGGTGAAATTGGTCGGGTGGGTGTTGCCATTGATAGTTTTCAAGACTTTCAAACAATCTATGAACCTTACACAGGTGAACTTGAAATTGATAAAGTCCCTTCCAATTTTACAATCAATGCACCAGCAGCCATAATTATAGCAATGTATGTAATACTGGCCGAAAAACGAGGCATTCCGCTAACCAGTTTAAAAGGCACGCCGCAAAATGATATATTGAAAGAATTTATTGCACGAGGCACTTATATTTATCCGCCCAAAGAATCGCTCAGGCTTTTTCGAGATACCTGTAAATTCTGTACCCAAAATTTGCCCCAATTAAATATCAATAGTATTGGCGGGTATCATATTCGTGAGGCTGGTGCGACCCGAGAGCAAGATTTGGCCTTTTCTATGAGTAATGGCATTGCTTATCTTCAAGCAGGTATTGATGCGGGGCTTTCTATAGATGAATTTGCACCCCAATTTTCGTTCAATGCATTTGGTGGCAGCATGCAGATTTATCATGAAATTGCTTTTCAACGTGCTGCACGAAGAATATGGGCGGGCATTGTCAGGGACAGGTTTGGCGCAAAGAACAAACGAAGCATGATGATTCGTCAACCTATCACAGCCCATATTGGTTGTATCAGCACGACCAAACAACGCACAATTAATAATTTACCTCGGGCGGTGATTGGTGGCATTGCTGCGGGGATGTCTGGCGGAATCCCAGGGGCATTTCCGCCATTTGATGAACCCTTAGGTCTGGGCCACAGTCTGGAAGCTGTTCAACTTCAACTGGATGCCACCCGCATCATGATTTATGAAGCAGGTGTTGCTGATATCAACGATCCCTGGGCGGGTTCATATTTTATGGAAAATCTGACTGATGAAATCGAATCTGCTGCACGATCAGAGATGGACAAGATCGAAAAAATGGGAGGGGCCATCCATGCCATTGAAAGTGGTTATATGACGCGTGCAATTGCAAAAAGTGCATATGAACGTCAAAAACGCATTGAAAATCAAGAAGATTTTGTTGTGGGAGTCAATTGCTTTAATTCAGAAAATGAAATTGATGTTACAATCAATCGTGTTGTTGAAACCACATACGATCCAGAATTAATGGAAACCGCTGAAATCCGCCAAAAAGAAAAGCTTGCAAGGCTAAAGCGGGAACGTGATAACACAACTGTTTTATCGTTATTAAATACGCTTCGAAATCATGCTGCTGATGAATCAATCAATTTAATGCCTGATATTTGTGAATGTGTAAAAAATGATGTCACACTTCAGGAAATTTGTGATGTTTTTCGTGATGTCTTTGGTGAAGCACAGCCTGTGAAATTATAATTTTTCTAAAATTAATTTATTTATTTTAATGCGTTGAATTATACTTTCAAAATAACCAATAATGTGCTTTATTAATGTTCGTATTTGGGTAATTTTACTGGAAGGAAAGCTTGAAAAATAATTTACTCAATTTATATTGATCGTACAAAAGAATAAGGTCGTGTAGAGACGTAGCATGCTACGTCTCTACACGACAATTACCTCAAAACGAACAGTATCAATAGATGGGAAAGATATTTTCAGATCATTCATAAGCAGGAGGTTATTATGAAAATCGTTGCAGGGTGTGATGTGGGTTCATTGACTGCAAAGGCTGTAATATTAAAAGATAGTAAAATTCTGGCCAGTGCAATGGTTCGGTCTCGAGCAAAAGCACAGCAATCTGCCGAAAATGCCATGTCAAAGGCTTTATCTCAGTGCGGTCTGACACAATCAGATATTCAATTTTGCGTTGGCACGGGTTATGGTCGCAATCAAATTCCATTTGTGGATCATGTCATGTCGGAAATTGCCTGTCATGCCAAAGGCGCAAAGTGGATGATGCCTTCAGTTAAGACGATTATTGATATTGGCGGCCAGGATTGTAAAATCATGAAAATTGATAACAATGCAAATGTACAAAATTTTTTAACCAATGATAAATGTGCATCAGGCACAGGTCGATTTCTTGAAGTCATGGCCCAGGTGCTTAATATCGATATCTCTGAACTTGGAAGCATGACACAAAAATCTCATGCGCCAATAACATTCGCCTCAACCTGTACTGTCTGGGCTCAGGCGGATGTTATCAAACACATCAATGATGGCGTGCCGCCTGAAGATATTGGTGCAGGTATCAATTCGGCTATGGCCAATCGCGTTTCTATTCTGGTTCGTGGTATCAAGCCTGAAAAAGATATTGCTATGACCGGTGGGGTTGCAAAAAACCAGGGCGTGCTAAGTGTAATGGAAAAAATATTGGGGCTTCGGGTAAAAAAAATTCGAAAAGCTGACCCGCAACTTGCTGGTGCAATTGGTGCTGCAATTTTTGCCCATGAAAAATTATTAATAAATAATTGACAATTAATTTATATCGTTATAGATTACTTAATGTTTTATTAAATATACATGGAGGAGTTATGCAGCGTATTTTTTTATCATTCATTGGTTTATACTTACTTTTTTTGCCCAATTGGGGCTTTTGTAATGACCTAAAAGTCATTACAGTGGTGTCAGAGGAATGGGAAAATAATACCAATAAAGATGGTACAGGGCTTTACTGGGATATTTTCCGCAAAGTTTACGAAATGGACAACATACAATTAAATATCAGAATTGTACCTTATGCCCGATCTGTACACATGGTAAAAGTTAAAAAAGCTGATGCCTGGGTGGCATCATATATTGATGAAGAATCGTTTGCATTGTATCCCAAATGGCATTTTGATGCGGATATTGTTTCTGCATTGTTTCGAAAAGAAAAATTTCCAGAATGGAAAGGTATCCAAAGCCTTGCCAATAAAACTGTTGCGTGGGTTCGCGGATATGATTATGATCAATACATCAATGTCAAGATGAAAATTGATGAGCTGAACTCCAGAGACTCAGCAATTGCCATGCTGGTAAAAAACAGAATTGAAGTTCTATTGGATGCTCTGGTTGAAATTCAAAATGAACTTAAGAAAACTGAAAAATTACAAAAACTGGGTTTCGACATGAAAGATTACCGCATTGAACAATTGCTTCAGTTGAATTTATATCTGGCATTTGTAAAAAATGAACGAGGCCAAAAATTATTGGACATCTGGGATAAAAATTTTCCTATTTTGTTGAAAAATGGTGAAATAAAAAAATTGTATGAAAAGTATAAAATTACACGCTATCCATTTAAAAATTGAGGGACTTAACTCAGGGTATCTAAAAAAAGTTTGAATGGTTGTAAGGAGAGAACATGAGAGTTGCCGGATGTGATATTGGATCGTTGACCGCCAAAGTAATTATCTTGAATGAGAATGCCATTGAGGCAAAGGCGGTGATACGATGCGTATCCAGTCCAGAAAAATCTGCCGAATCTGTAATTTCGCAGGCACTTTCTCAGACTGGACTGGCATTATCTGATATTGATTATATTGTGGGTACAGGGTATGGAAAAAACCGCATTCCCTTTGCCAATCATACAGAATCTGAAATTACATGTCATGCACAGGGGGTGTTTTCTCTTGTTCCTGAAGCCCGCACATTAATTGATATTGGTGGACAGGATGCAAAGGTGATTAAAATCAGTGATGAAGGACAGGTCAGTCAATATGTATACAATGATAAATGCGCATCTGGTACAGGACGATTTTTGGAAGTTATGGCAGATGCACTCGAAATTGGCATTGATCAAATGAGTGAATTACATGATCAGGCCAAAGAACAACTTCATATATCCAACCAATGTGTTATATTTGCCGAATCAGAAGTTATCTCCTTGATCAATGAAGGAAAAGAAACATCAGATATAATCTGGGGGCTGCATACTGCACTGGCCAATCGGGCATCAAGTCTGGCCAGAAGTGTCGGGATCGTTCCAGATGTTGTTTTTACTGGCGGTGTGGCAAAAAATTTTGGCGTGGCAAAAGCCTTGAAACGTTCCATTGGCTTGCCCTTAACCCCTTTTCCACTTGATCCTCAAATTAGTGGCGCATATGGTGCTGCTATTCTCGCTTTGAAACATCTTACCAAATAGATTTCAGAATTCCTCTTGACGAATATCAATCATTGTATTAATAATAAAAAATATTTACAACCAATTTTTGACGCAGAAAGGATAATATCATGGAAACGATTCTTGGCAGTTTGTTAAGAACTTTAGGATCATTTATCCATATTGGATTAAATATCTATTTGTGGTGCATTATCATTCGTGTAATTATTTCATGGCTGAGTCCGGATCCTTATCATCCAGCAGTTCAATTCCTATACCGGATTACTGATCCTGTATTTGATCGTGTGCATCGGTTAATACCATTACAGTTTGGTGGTATAGATTTTTCACCCATAATTATTATTGTATTGATTAATTTTATTGACAAACTAACACTTAATATTATTGATGGAATTTCTTCTTCATTAATGGGGTATCAGGCATTTCATGGCACACATGTTGTTTCTTATCTAATTGTTGCAATTGCTGAAATCACTGATTCTATCCTTTGGATTTTGATAATTTTATTCATAATTAGAGCTATCTTGTCATTTATTAATCCAGATCCCTATAACCCCATTGTTCAGTTTATATATCGCGCAACAGAACCAAGCCTGAATTTTTTTCGATCCCGCTTGCCTTTGACATATGAAGATTATGATCTGTCACCACTTCTTGTTGTGATAATTCTGTTCTTACTGAAAAACATTATATTTACAGTCTTATCCCAATCTATGATAAGATAGGCTGACATATTAAAACAAGACAGTTCATGCTGGGGAAATTATGCTGAAAGCCAGGAAAGAAAAGCAACATTTTGTAATTCTAGGATTTACCTTTCGACTTATTGTGGCATGCAGTTTGATATCAATATTTTTTGTATACGCTGGCCCTTATTATGTTCAGGCTGTATTACCTTTGATAAAAAAACAGATTCAATGGTTTCATTCAGACTATATCCTCCATACGCTGACATACGAAGAAAGAGGGATCTCTCGTGAAATATCAGTAAACATATCCATTGTGAAACCTTTTACTGATGAATTTGGAAAAACTGGTAATTGGCGCGATGTCAGCTATAGTATCCATGCAAGTACGTTATATAGTCATCCCATAATAATGTTTTCTTTACTCATGGCATGGCCAGGGCTTTCAATCAGACGTCGAATACTTTCCACAGGATTTGGTCTGGTATTGCTATTTGTTGCAATTGTTGTAGATCATCCATTTCATCTTATTTCTCAAGCAGAAAAAGGATTGGTTATTGATTCATTTTTGGGAAATATGCGTGAATTCTGGGTATTTATGTTAACAAATGGGGGGCGGCAATTTATTTCTGTATTGTTGGTGTTACTGGCAATCAGTTATGAGTATTTTAAAATGCCAGAGCCGCTGTTAAAAGAATATGTTAATAGAAATGATCCATGCCCATGTGGCAGTGGGAAAAAATATAAACGCTGCTGTGGACAGTCTAAATGAAATCAAACATGGATTTGCGTTTCCGAGCAAAGGATGCATGGGGACGATATTTTTCAAGCGTTCCTTAGTCGTCATGTATCTTAAAATATTATGTATTATTCATCAATACCTGAAAACAATGTTATCATCCAAAAACGCCTGAGGTTAGGACGTATTCAGTATATGAATGTTGCACCTGTTTACTATGGTCTGGATATGTTAGATCAAGGTGAGTACTTATTGACAAACGCACCACCTGCTACGCTAAATCGGATGTTAACAATCGGGCAATTGGATATCAGTCCGGTATCTTCAATTGCTTATGGATATAATCAACATCAGTGGGATATATTGCCTGATTTGTCCATTTCCAGTTTGGGAAAAGTAATGAGTGTAAGGCTTGTCAGTAAGTGTCCGCTCACAAAGTTAAATAATAAACATATTGTTTTAACCAATGAATCTGAAACCGCATCTGCCCTTTTAAAATGGTTGTTAAAAACAAAAAAAATCAAGGCACACTATTCAACAAGACCTGTTGTATCACCAGACTGGGTTACTTATAGTGATGCGGCATTAATTATTGGTGATATTGCCTTAAAATATCCCTGGAAAAAATTATTGCCCCATGTTTACGATCTGGGAGAAATCTGGCATTTGATGACTCACTTGCCCTTTGTGTTTGGTGTGTGGGCAGTTCGAAAACAATATGCCAATGATAACCCTGAAATGGTTCAACGATTAACACAAAAATTACTTCAATCAAAACAATCGGGTCTGGCAAATATTGCCAGTATAGCGCGAATGGCAGCGCACAAATTAGGACTTGATATCCATACGTGCAACAGTTACTATCAATGCCTGAACTATGATTTAACAGATACGCATATCAGAGGATTGCAGGTCTTTTTTGATGGCATGGGTATACAATCCAACTTAAAAGAAAAATCATATCATACCCCTTGAATATTATTAATAAAAAAGATATACAATAACCGCAATGTGTAAATTTTCGTAAAATGGGGGAACTTTTTTTTTTAAATGTTCCTAAACATAATTAATTTAATATAATAATCAAAGGAAAAAAAAATGAGGTTTTATTTTTCAATTATTTGTATGATTTGTATTTCTGCTGTTTATGTGTTTGCGTATAATTTTGGTGATGCCATCCATGATATTCATCCCAGCATGCAGGGAGCGGATTCGGCAACTGAAATTATTGCGCTTCTTGACAAAGTTTTTTCAAAGATCCGGTCTGATGAAAAAAGTTTGGAATTTTTACATTACCTGGATGAATCACTTCAAAAGTTCGATTTTAAATTATTGTACAAAAATCCAACATTAACCCCTCTAGATAATGGATTTCGAGGTGTGACACTTCGGGGAATCAATAATTCAGATCATTATTTCATGGGGCTTAGTCCATACAAAAAAGCGGATATTGAAAACAAAACGATCGGCAGTTTTGCATCAGAAATTGCATTGAAACAAATTGACAAATCTGTAGTTGGCTACAGATCCTTTTCAGCCTATATGGATACTGAAATGGCGCTCAAACAATATTCTCATGATAATTTGCTGATTTTTGCAGACAGCCTGTTAAAAATCATTGACCCTGATAATCTCGCCCAATTAGATCCACCTGAAAGCCCTGTTTTTACCAATATTATTGGGGATGCCAGGGTCGCAATCAATGCATTCTACCAGGCTTTCCCAAAACTGGCCACCTTGTTTGATCGATATATAGTATTGAATTCCCTGTTACAAACAAAAAATCATAATGGCATTGCCTATACCCATTTTGATTTTTCAGTTTCATGTCGATACGAAGCGCTGAAAAATGATTATCCTCTTATTGCGGACTATCTGGAGCAATTTAGAGATGTTTTACAAACCACTATCAAGAGTGTCAATACAAATGAACACAATCTGTTCGATCTTCACTTTGACTGCTCACCTGACTTTTTTAAATTTTCAATTTATACCAGAAAAGGTAAAATAGTACCTTTTGATGGTGAGGGAAATCCTATTTTTGATGAAGCCTTCTCGCTTGCTCAACTTAAAAAATATGATTTCAATATAATTACACAATTATTATTTGATGCCTATGGGTTAAAATATTTTAATAACAATATCGTTACAAAGGGCACCTATGTAAACACACGAGAATTTGCATCATTGAAACTCAAACTGGACAGTGTCAGCAAAACAAAAGTATATGGCAGAAAATATCATATCTTTCCCAAATGGTTTATTGATTTTATTATACCTGACGATATTGATCAGCTGATTTACGAACTGGTGACAGTAATGCTCCATGCGAATGACAATGAGGGATCATTTGTCACATTCGAGTTTGATAAACGATTGCCAAAAGAAGTGTTTTTTAACTCGCTGGCTTCCAGTGAATATGTTGATAATTTTTTTATCAAGATTGAATTGGGTATCTGGCGCAATATTTTAAAAACAGATCAGGAGACAATTGATGAAATCAATAAATTGATTATTCTCGGACTGAATAATATTTTGGATGATCTGGGGCAAATTGATTGATGGTACAAAAAAATAAGGTCGTGTAGAGACGTAGCATGCCACGTCTCTACGTTCGTCCTGTTATTATTTTTTGTCAATCATTACCCCTGTCCAATCACCACAACAGTCACATCAATACCATCAATGGTTTCTTTGACAGATAATTGATTCAAAATATTTTCATCAGTAAAAGGTGCAAACATGCCAAGGTTGTCATCTACCCAGGGCGTTGCCCTGGGCTGGTATGTTGCAGAGGGTAAAGGAGTGGTTCAAGACCACCCCCGTTGTCGCGATTGGGTTAATTCCCAACATTTACCGGCGTGACTCTTTCAGTCACCGGGCGACCCCAAATAGATTGCCCTTTTCAAGGAATCACGCTTTGTTCTTTCACATGTTATACGCAGAAACTTTCAGAAACTTTCAAGACTCAGTAACCCAAGTTGATCGAATAGTTTGTTTCTCATCTTCATATTGTCGTGGTAGCTTTTTCTTTTCTTTTTCATGCAGCGCAGCCGCATTCTAATCCAAGAGTCCAGCTTTTGAAACATCCATCGACATGTTGAAAATGTTGTTGCAAAGTAATTCGCAGTTCCCCTAATAACCTGGTTCAGTTTCACGATAACTTGATCATCGAAATTGTGTTTTCTGATAGTTAGTGCTTGGCCGAAAAATGAATAATAAAAATAATATTAATATGTTGAAATGTAACCGATCTTTCGAAGATTTATAATTTTTTATCAAAAAGTACTTGACATAATTACTACCTTATAATATATAACATATTGATATTATTTTAACAATAAATACTACTTGGCATATTTTTGCAGTAGTATTTTGAGAAAATCAACTGAGCAACAACCAAAATTGAATCAGATTTTGATCAGCGATGTTGAAATTGATATTTCATCTCGTGATGAAATCCCTCAAATTTTAATTGGATTACAGCATATTTTTGAAAACAAATCATTACGAGA
>Ga0272440_1000735_pt1 | contig 27728 bp, 16 predicted proteins | sample SSMMMBAug17_FD_192440 | JGI IMG/M metagenome (GOLD analysis project Ga0272440, IMG submission 192440) | Marine sediment archaeal communities from Little Sippewissett salt marsh, Falmouth, MA, United States - SSM-MMB-Aug17 | ecosystem: Environmental > Aquatic > Marine > Wetlands > Sediment ... | reverse complement strand
GGCGAACCTTGTGTTCGCCCATCGTACATAGGAACGAATACGTTATTCGTTCGAGGGCGAACACAAGGTTCGCCCCTACATCGGGCTGGCACATAAGTAAATGAGGAACTTATTTTTCGAGTATTCCTAAGAGAATCTCATGATCTGCAAAGGCAGATTTAAATGCACTGCTTGAATATGTTGGGCTTTGGAATTTACCTGATTTGCAATAAAAATGAGGAGATATGAAGTACTATAAAGAAATAATTGAGCACACAAAAGGCTTTATGGCAATTGAGGAGGGACTGGGATTATTTGAATATGCTCAAAAAGCTGCACAACTCGGTCCTGGCCTTGAAATTGGCAGCTATTGTGGTAAGTCCACTATTTACTTAGGCGGTGGTTTTGATAAACATAACCAAGTCTTATTTACAATTGATCATCATCGCGGATCTGAAGAACAACAACCTGGAGAAGAATACTTTGATCCTGAGCTATTTGATGAAACCATTGGTAAAATTGATACACTCAGATTTCTTCGCATGGCATTAGAAAAGGCAGCGCTGGAAGATACTGTCATACCAATTGTGAGTCGGTCTGAAATTGTTGCAAAGTCCTGGAAAACGCCTTTAAGTCTTGTATTTATTGATGGCAGCCATACATTTGAATCTGCCGAAAATGATTATGTATGCTGGACACCACATATTCTTGATGGCGGGTATCTGTTGATTCACGATATTTTTCCTGATCCATCACAGGGGGGACAGGCACCATTTCATATATACAACAAAGCAGTTGATTCGGGAATATTCCAGAAAGTTCAGATGATACAAACGCTGGGAATATTAAAAAAAGTGACAACGTGAACAGGCAATAAAACAAAAAACGAACTGCGTTCAACCAGGATATAAAGGCATGATTTTTCGTATGCTTTCGGTACGCCTGCTTGGTATTGGTTCAATTACTATCCCGCTTGCGAAAAAAATGAACAAGATCTAAAAAACAAGTTTGATAGATATCAACTGACTTAGGAATGCTCGGAAAAAAACTTCCCCATTATTGATATTGTTCGTTTTGAGGTAAGTGTACTGTAGAGACGTCGCATGCTACGTCTCTACACGACCTTATTTTTTGTACGATCATGAAAAATGAGCATGTTATTTTCCGAGCAGTCCTTATGAAATTTTTCGTTAACCATAGATTTTTTTATCGCATGGAGATTATTTCCTTGCAAAACAAAGGAGAATTATATGCAAACAGAACGTTTAAAAACCCTTGCAATAAGCGATTCTGGATTTATTTTTGACCCATCATCTGGTGATACCTATAATACAAATGACACCGGTGTTCAGATAATCAATTTGCTTAAGCAAGGCAAAGATTTTAATGAACTGATGGATATGCTCGTTGATGAATATGAAGTGTCTGAGAATGAACTTGAAGCAGATTTGTTGGATTATATTCAAACATTGAAAAACTACCATATGATCTAGAAAAATAAGTGACGCCTGAACAAGACATATTGCGTGATTTTTCTGTTTGGTATACAAAAGACAAAAGAACCAACTACATGAGTCAAAAGATGGAAGGATGACGCCGCATGAAAACAGATAAAGAAATCTACAAAGTGTTCACAGCTTATCCAAAGTATTTGTTCAAATGTGCAGGAATTCGAACAAAAACCAGCTATTCAATGAAATCTATCACGCTAAAAGAATTTGAGCGAAGGACCGATGGCATATTCGCCCCAAAGGATTCTGAGTCACCAACGTATGTCATGGAATTTCAGGCACAAATGGATGTGAATATTTATCATCGCGTTGCAATGGAGATGGCATCATATGCCATGACATAGAAGACAAGTGATATTCGAGGTATATTGATTTTTTTACACAAAGGGCTTGATCCACAAACCAATCCCTGGCATTATTTGACAAAATCCAGGGAAAAACTGTTTCAAATTGTATACCTTGATGAATACATACAAAGTCTTGAAGAAAAACAACCGAATCATCCATTAGTCATTGTCCTTAAACCACTGCTCGAAAAAGATCAGGACATTTTAAGGCAGAATTCAAGTAAATGGTATAAAAAAATCAAGCAATCACGATTGCCAAAAAATGCGAAACTCAATTTTTTAGTTGTTTTCGTTAGATGGCTATCGGCACGTTTTCCTGAATTATCAGGAGAGGAGATTACACAAATGATTGATAATTTACCCAGATTTGAAGAAACTAAAGCGTATGAGTTTTTCTCTACTTTTGAGAAACGCGGTGAAAAACGCGGTGAAAAACGCGGTGAAAAACGCGGCCAAAAACGTGGCGAAATGCTTGGTCAAAAATCAACCTTGTTAAAAGAAATAAAGCGTTTTAAGATAATGAATCAAAAAGGTGATCTTGATGATATTACTTTTCATAAAATATGTGCGCCGATTAAAAAAGATCTGAAAAAGATTTCAAAAGATATTCGTGAAATGATAAAACGTCAAGAACGTGAGCAACAAGGTGATTATTAAAACAATCTCTCATATTTTTAAATAAATATGAGGATAAAAAAGTCAACAACAGGGAGTTTCATCCAATGATAACAGTTGCTGTCAGTGGCATTAATGCCGCAGATAATCCTGGCCCCGGAGTAGGGATCATTCGGGCTTTAAAAGAAAGTTCATTGAATGTTCGCACAATCGGATTGGCATATGATGCCATGGAACCAGGTATTTATTTAGATCATCTTGTAGATAAGTCATATATTATGCCCTATCCTTCAGGTGATGTGAAATCGTTTATTGAACGTATTCGGTATATTCATTCAGTGGAAAAATTGAATGTAATCATTTCAACCCTTGATGCTGAACTTCCAGTTTTTATGGATATTGAACAAGAACTGGCGAGAGATGGCATTTACATGCTGATTCCAACAAAAAAAATGTTTGCTTTGCGCAACAAGGGCAAGTTGAAAGAGCTGGGGGAATCAATTGATGTTAAAACCCCCAACTATATTTCATGCACTTCATATGGTGATCTTGTCCATGCAACTCAAGAAGTAGGCTTTCCATGTATGATAAAAGGTCCTTTTTATGAAGCATTCAAAGCTCATAACCAGGCTGAAGCGGATAATTATTTTAACAAGCTGGCAGCAAAATGGGGCTTTCCCATTATTACCCAGCAATTTGTCAAAGGCCAGGAATATGATGTCATTGGCTGTGGTGATGGTTCCGGCCAAAATATGGGATTGTTTGCCATTAAAAAAATGACAACCACTGCTTTGGGTAAAGTTTGGAATGCTGTCAGTATCAAGAATGACCAGTTGCTGGAGGCTTGTAATCGTTTGTTGGAACATCTATCATGGCGCGGTGGCTTCGAATTTGAAGTGCTCATCGAAGAAAAAACTGAGGATATTTATTTATTGGAAATCAATCCCAGATTTCCTGCCTGGGTCTATATGTCAGCAGCCTGTGGCATTAATTTGCCTGAAAGAATGGTCAAGTTTCTCATGGATATGACATATGACACCCATTCCGAATATTCCAGCGGCAAAATAATGATCCGCTATACCAATGAAATTTTAAAAGATATTTCCGACTTTGAAAAAATATCCTCTTATGGAGCGTTGGAAAATAATAAATTGGAGGTATCATGAATAAAAAATTATATGTAAAACCAACCATTAATAAGCAGGAATCCGGAAGAATGAACAAGTTTGGTTCGGTATTTCATAGGAACTACAGAGATAATATTGATGGTGTTAAAATCGATGATATTGTTAAAAAATTTGGCTCTCCTGTTTTTGTAATGAGTGAGGCATCAATACGCAATCAATACAAAAAACTGTATCGGGAATTTTCCAGCAAATATCCTCAGGTACAGTTTTCCTGGTCTTATAAAACAAACTATCTTGATGCTGTTTGTTGCGTATTTCATCAAGAGGGTGAAATTGCAGAAGTTGTCTCTGAGTTCGAATATCAAAAAGCCAGGCGTCTTGGCGTACCCGGAAATAAAATTATTTATAATGGCCCATTAAAATCGAAGGATTCTTTGAAAGTGGCGTTTGAAGAAGACGCTATTGTGAACTTAGACAATTTTGATGAGGTGCTTCGGGCTGAAGAAGTTGCCAGCAGTATTGACAAAAAAGTTAATGTTGGCATTCGATTGAATATGGATACAGGCATCTATCCTCAATGGTCACGATTTGGATTTAACCTTGAAAACCAGTCTGCTTATGAGGCTGCCAAAAGAATTCATATGAGCAATCATTTGAAACTCAATGGCCTTCATTCTCATATTGGCACCTTTATTCTGGAACCCTCAGCTTATGCGGTTCAAGTGAAAAAAATGATTGATCTGAGGCGCATTCTTGAAACTGAGTTAGACATTTCCATTGATTATCTGGATTTTGGCGGCGGATTTCCTTCAAAAAATAAACTCAAAGGTACGTATTTACCGCCTGAAATTGCAGTCCCACCAGTTGAAGAATATATTGAGGCCATTACATCTGCATTAATGACAAATCTATCCCCAGAAGAATACCCAACTGTTTACATGGAGACCGGACGCGGCATGATTGATGAATCTGGCTTTTTAATTACGACTGTTGAAGGTGTCAAACGCATGCCTGATGGTATGAAAAGTTATATTATTGATGCTGGTGTAAACATTTTGTATACATCAAACTGGTATTCTTACAAGGTGGAGTTAGATCGTCCTGTTCCTGGAAATTACGAAAATGCCATTGTATATGGTCCATTATGTATGAATATCGATGTTGTCCTGGAAAATGCAACTTTACCGCCATTGCCCAAAGGCGCCCGCTTGATATTGTCACCAATGGGCGCATATAATGTAACACAATGGATGCAATTTATCAGTTATCGTCCTGCGATTGTTATGGTTATGGAGGATGGCATTGTTGAACAAATCAGACGCAAGGAAAAACTTGATGATATTGTTGGGCCAGAAAGCATTCCAGAAAAATTGAGGACGTTCGATTTGTAATCTATCCATTTTTATTTATCCGAGGCATTGCCCTGGGCTGTTATATTACGCTTTTTTTTTAGACGAAGGAATGCTCTGAAAAGAACTTGCTCATTTTTTTTGATCGTACAAAAAAATATCCTCGTGTAGAGACGTAGCATGCTATGTCTCTACAGTACATAAACCACAATACGAACAATGTAAATGGGGATCTTATTTTTCGAGCATTCCTAAAATAAATTCCTCATTTACGTATGTGCCAAGAACGTGTAGGGGCGAACCTTGTGTTCGCCCATCGTACATAGGAACGAAATCGTTATTAGTTTGAGGGCGAACATAAGGTTCGCCCCTACATCGGGCTGGCACATAAGTAAATGGGGAACTTATTTTTCGAGTTTTCCTATGCAATAACATGAATGAATTTCAGCTTCGTTGAGAGGCATTGCGAAATGTTTATTATCAATAAGGATTTAAATCATGACTTATGAAGCAGTTATTGGGCTTGAAGTTCATGCCCAGATGAAAACAAAAAGTAAAATTTTTTGTGGCTGTTCAACAGCGTTTGGGGCATCTCCCAATAAACATACATGTCCTGTGTGTTTAGGGATGCCAGGTACATTGCCAGTACTGAACAAAAAAGTTGTTGAATATGCCATGCGTATGGCCCTTGCCACGCAATGTACAATCTCCCGAGAAAGCAGGTTTGCCAGAAAGAACTATTTTTATCCAGATCTGCCCAAAGGCTATCAAATTTCTCAATATGAATTGCCCATTGCTGAGCATGGTGTTATTGAAATTGAATGTGCTGATGGACAGCAAAAACAGATTGGTTTGACACGCATTCACATGGAAGAGGATGCTGGCAAGCTTGTTCATGATCCCTTGTTACCCATCAGTCGGGTGGATTACAATCGAACAGGAGTGCCTTTAATTGAAATTGTCAGCGAACCGGACATGCGAACGCCTCAGGAGGCCAGTGCGTACTTAAAAAAATTGCATGCCCTGGTGCGTTATACTGATGTTTGTGATGGCAATATGGAAGAAGGCAGTTTTCGATGTGATGCCAATGTATCAATCAGGACAAAAGGAGATCCAGAACTCGGCACCCGAACTGAGCTGAAAAATATGAATTCCTTTCGTAATGTTGAAAAAGCGATTCAATATGAAATTGATAGACAGATTGCTCTGGTTGAACAGGGCAAGACTGTTGTTCAGGAAACGCGCCTTTTTGATGTCAACAAAGGCAAAACCTATTCCATGCGCGGCAAAGAAGAAGCCCATGACTACCGATATTTTCCCGATCCAGACCTGATTCCGCTGGTCATTGATACGCAATGGATTGAACGAATCAAGCAGTCGCTTCCCGAATTACCCGATTCACGAAAACAGCGCTTTATATCAGACTTTAAATTATCTGAATATGATGCAAGCGTATTGACAGCAGATCGTGATCTGGCAGAATATTTTGAAGCATGTTTGGCGCATATCAATCAGCCAAAAATGGTTGCAAATTGGGTAATGAGCAATTTGCTTGGATTACTTCACGCGCAAAACTTAACAATAGACCAATCCCCCATATCATCGGATAATCTGGCACAATTATTACGTCTTATTCATGATGATGTGATTAGTGGGAAAATTGCAAAGACTGTATTTGAGGAAATGGCCAAAACCAGAGATTCTGCTAAAGCCATTGTCGAAAAACGTGGTTTGGTTCAGGTTTCTAATGAAAATGAATTGCTGCCCCTTATTCAAAGCATCATTGAAAAACATCCCAAGGAAAAAGAGAGTTTTCAAAAAGGCAAGACCAAACTTATGGGATTCTTTGTTGGCCAGGTAATGAAAGCAACAGGGGGAAAAGCGAATCCCAAAAAAGTGAATGCATTGCTCCAGGAGAATTTAGCCCCTGATAAGGCCTGACATGAGATTATCATTTATTTGCGGTGTATTGGTAGCTGTTTTACCATGCCTGTTACAGGCGCAAATCGTACCCAGGTTTCAAGACAACAATATATCTATGTCAGAGCTTGTCCGGTTGACAGAAAGTGAGCAGTTAATTATATTACACCCCCAAAAAAAAATGGTGGTGCCCATTGGTGATGGCAAAAAACAAGAATTTGATGTGCGTTTTGTCACAACCTTGAGTGTTATTAATGCCCCTGTTCAAAGGGTTCGCGACGTTGTGACAGATTTTTTGAATTACAGTGAATTCATGCCGCAAACTGAATCATCAAAAATTATTTCAAAAGCAAAAGATCATGTTGTGTTGGAGATCAAATTATCGGTCAAAGTACCTTTGATTCATATTGGGTTTCGATTTACATTGGATTATTTTATGGCTCCCAATGGCGATATTACATGGTCGCGTATCAAGGGCGATATTCAAGGTAATGTAGGGCGCTATGAATTTATCGCATTAACGCCCAATCGGACAATGCTTGTGATGACATACTGGACAGAACTTCAAGGGATTGGTTTTTTAATGCGATTACTTCTGCGCATGCAGCCTGATCTAAAACTGGCAATCCCTATTTCATCCGGGTCGTTGATTGTTGATGCCATAAAAAAACGATGCGAAATGACATCAAAAACAGTCCAATCTCATTCAAAAGATCTGCCCGTGCACCCAAATATTCCCTTGATGACCCGATCCAAACTGCCAATTGATACGCTTCAATTGTTGTCACGCATTGGTACGCTCATCTTTGTTCATCAGCCACAGTATATTCAATCAGAAAAGAATCAAGCGATAGCAGTGCGCTTTATAACCGCTGCCGCACGAATGCAAGGTCCAATAAGAGCTGTAAAACCTTTGGTAACTAATTTTTCAAGATATCCAGAATTTATGTATCAAGTCCAATATGCAGAACAAAAGATGACCTATGATGGAATGCTTGTAGACTGGCGGCTTCAGATGGGATTTGCTATTTTTCATTTTAACATCGATTTTGTTCTGGATTATGAATGGAAAAGTAATACCATTCTTACATATCACTGCAAATCCGGCGATATTGAGAAAAGTTATGGCTGTTGGGAATGGCTAGAAATGTCAGATAACCAAACCATGACATTTTTTACAACAGCCATTCCTATGGATGCCCGCGTTCCGCTTATTTTCAAATTTACTCGGATGATTCCAAACAGTCAGGTGGTAATGGGCGCATCATCTACAGTCGTCGCCATTGAAAAATTAACGCCCTGGGTTGAAGACCAGGTGCTGGAAGCCATTAATTTATATCAATAGTAGATTATTATGGAAAAGATAACTGTAATTATTCCGGTTTATAATAGACCCACTCTGGTTCAAGAGGCATTACAATCTGTACTGGATCAAACCTATCCGAATTTAGAAATAATTGTTGTAGATGATGGGTCTACAGATGACACCCCTTTGGCGCTTCAAACCTTTGGAGATCAAATTCGAATCATTCATCAGAAAAATAAAGGTGTTAGCGCTGCCAGAAATACAGGGATCGAAAATTCTGATGGTAATTGGATCGCTTTTTTAGATTCCGATGATATCTGGTTGCCCGAAAAACTCAGCCTTCAAATGCAATTTTTTGAAAACCATCCAGATGCCAGAATTTGTCAGACAGAGGAAATCTGGATAAAAAATGGAAAGCGCCTGTATCCCAAAAAAAAGCATAAAAAAAAATCAGGTATGATATTTGAAAATTGCCTGCCACTGTGTATTGTCAGCCCATCTGCGGTCATGATACACAGAGAAATGTTCGAATGGGTAGGCACCTTTGATGAATCCCTGCCTGCATGTGAAGACTACGATTTGTGGCTTCGCATATCCTGTCAATATCCCATTTATTTATTGGATCAACCATTGATAATTAAACGCGGAGGGCATGATGACCAATTGTCTCAGGCAATTCGCCTGGATCGATTTCGGATTCGGGCCCTGGTCAAACTTTTAAAAAGCAATGTATTGACAGATGATCAAAATAAATTGGCAAAAAATGAACTTGAACGGAAATGTCGTATTTATCAAAAGGGATGTATTAAACATGGTCGTTTGGATGAAGCCAATGAAATGGATTTTTCCACTTTGATGAAAAGAACTGTCTATTGAATAAAAGTTTCCAATATACGTTCAGTTTAAATGCAAACAAAAAATATTGCGAAAAATTTATTTTTTTGGTACGTTACGAAGTTTTGTAAAAAATCGAATATACGCGGTTTTTATAGAAAATTAACTTTCGGGGAACTAAAAAAAACAACGAATTGAAAAAAAGGAGCATTCAATGAATCAATGGAACAATCTTTCAGTTGGTAAAAAACAGGCTGCAGGATTTGGTGCAGTTATTATTTTATTAATCATACTGGTTTTTTCAAGTTTTTCAGGCATTGGAAAAATTGTAAATAACGCAAAAGAAGTGATCACAGGAAACAAACTTGATGGTGTGCTCGCACAAAAGGAAGTGGATCATCTCAACTGGGCAAACCTTGTAAATGAATTGCTGACAAATGATAACGTTACACAGTTAAATGTTGAAACCGATCCGCATCAATGTGATTTTGGAAAATGGCTGGATGGAAAAGAGAGAAAATCGGCAGAACATCTTGTGCCACAGATTGCCCCTCTTTTAGAACAAATAGAACAACCTCACAAAGATATTCATGCATCCGCCATACAAATCAAAAAATACTTTCGAAAAACGCATAAAGGTTTAATGTTGACCATGTCCAATAAACTGATTGACCATTTGAAATGGGTTGCGACCATTGCTAAGGAAATTGCTGAAGAAGCCGGCGGTCTGTATTCGTATCAGGCCAAATTGAAAAACTCAACTGAAGCAATTATGCGGATGATTGAAATTATTGCATCTAATGATCAACTTGGAGATATGAATACAAGGAAGCAGATTGTTTTGGATATGATCAATAAAGTGCGTTATGGCGATAAAAATGATGGATATTACTGGATTAATGACTTAAATGAGACAATGCTGCTGCATCCCATTAAACCGAAATTGAATGGAAAAAATTTGACCAATTTTCAGGATCCGAAAGGAAAGTATATTTTTCAAGAATTTGTCAACTTATGTAAGCAACATCAGAAAGGTTTTGTCTGCTATTACTGGCCTTATCCCGGAAAGGATGAACCGGTACCCAAAATATCTTATGTATCATTGTATAAACCCTGGGGATGGGTTATTGGGACCGGTGAGTATTTGGATCATCAAAACAAAAATCTTCTCAAACGCGCAGAGCAGTTTGCCTCAAACAAACCTTTTTCACTGAGCGTTCAAAAAGATCCTTCCCAATGCAAATTTGGCCAATATATCAGAAGTTCAGATACCCAGGAATTAAAAAATAATTTTCCAGAATTTAGAAAAGCAATGGATCAACTCCTGGCCCCCCATGAAAGGTTACATCAATCCGCAATATTCATTGAAAAAAAGATAAACCAGCTTGATATTGTTTCTGCAATACGTATATATAATACTGAAACCATGGAGGCCATTGATCACATAACGAAATATTTTACCCAGGCCATGGAAGCTGAAGAAAAGCGCATTGATGGTGCTGAAAGTGCGAAAAAGGTGTATGCTGAGGTCACCATGCCAGCACTTCAAAAAATACAAACATTATTGGCAGATATTCGCGCAAAAGCCAGGACAAATATTATGACAGATGAAATAATGCTTGATAATGCCACCCAAATACAACGAAATTTGATTATTTGGGGTGTTTTAGCTGTAATCATTGGTATTATTATGGCATTTGTCATTGCCAGGGCAATTATCAATCCAATTGTCAAGAGTGTTGGCTTTGCCAATACCATGTCAGAAGGTGATTTTAGTGCCTCATTAGATATTGATCAAAATGATGAAATTGGTACCCTGGCAAAGGCTCTCAATACAATGACAACGAAAATCAACAGCATGTTCAAAGAAATTGCACTGGGTGTAAAATCATTGGCATCATCATCAACAGAACTATCATCAATCTCCAATGAATTATGTAGCGGTGCAGACCTTCAATCCTCAAAGGCAAATACTGTAGCTGCGGCATCTGAAGAAATGAGCGTTAATATGAACAATGTTGCTTCAGGGATCGAACAGGCCAATTCAAATATCAACATGGTGGCATCAGCCGCAGAGGAAATGAGTGCAACGATTAATGAAATTGCTGGTAAAGCTGAAAATGCCAGAACAACAACAGGCACTGCTGTGACTCAAGCACAAAGTGCATCAACCCGAGTTAATGAATTGGGTAAGGCGGCCACTGCAATTGGTACTGTTACAGAAACTATCAACGATATATCCGAACAAACCAATTTGCTTGCACTCAATGCAACCATAGAGGCTGCACGCGCTGGAGAGGCAGGAAAAGGCTTTGCGGTTGTTGCAAATGAAATTAAAGAACTGGCCAAACAAACCTCGGCTGCCACAGATGAAATAAAAAAACAAATTGAAGGAATTCAAGGGTCTACAAGCAGCACTGTTACTGAAATCCAAACCATTTCCAACGTCATTCGGGATGTTAATGATATTGTTGCAACCATTGCAGTGGCGATGGAACAGCAATCGACTGTGACAAAAGAAATTGCCATGAATATTAATCAGGCTTCAATGGGGATTAAGGATATTTCTAGAAGTGTGAAAGAGACTTCCGCCGCATCTACTGAAATTGCACAAAATATTGCTGAGGTCAATCAGTCTTCAACTGAATGTTCCGGCGGCAGTCTTGAAGTGCAAACAAGTGCAACAAATTTAAGTGAATTGGCGGATAAATTAAGAAAGATGGTTGAACAATTTAAATTGAAATGATTCATTTAAACTCAAAAAAATCAGGAGCAAAAAGGTTATGTTTGATAAAGAAATCAAAGTCATGCAAGATATACTGGTAAACGAAACAAATTTTTCGAAAATTTGGGATTATTTCATGACAAATTTTGCTGAGAATCCACGATATTTGAAATATTGCAAAAAGATCAAAAAACCCGGTATAAAAAGCATCATTGAAGCGATTGGAAAAAAACACATGTTTCCCAATCAAAAGATTGTTATTACAAATATGCTTCTTAATAAAGTCAAAAGAACAAAACTGATTCATGGGCCATTTTTTATCAATAATTGTATTGGAATGGTTTTTTACTTTGAAGATATTAACAAAGGATTGGTAGCGGTATCTTTAAAAAAGGATATGGCTTCGTATTATCGAATCAGCAGCATTGCAATGATTAAAGGTAAAAATGGCATAATTCCAATGGATGACAACATTGATGACGATCCGCCATTTTTAGATTGATCTGATGTTCTCACAGCGCGTTTTTTCCTGTGAGAACATTTTTTTTGCGATGTCTAAAAACAAAAATAATGGGAACAATTATGCATATTTATTGGCGTGTACAGCAAGATTTAAATTGTTTGGGTGAAGTGATACAATTTCATGATCCCAGTTTTATTCGAAGTCAAAAGCAATGGATGAAAAAAAATGCTGCTGGCATTGTAATGTCAGAAATGATTTGTGCAAACAATCATTACGTGGCTGAAGGCAGTTCAGCGACAGAAAAAGATCTAAAAATTGGTCATCTTGATCTGCCTGAATATTCCAGGAATTGACAGTCAATAGGATGTTGGCCCGGAATCAAATCGTGCGTTTCCTGAAAAAATGAACACCCCATCTTTTTTGCTTAAACATGCCAAAGAAATCGCATTTTTGTGCGCAATATCAATGGCCAATGACGTAGGGCGAGATACGCTGAAAATGCACTTAACAGGGGTGTGAATCACTTTTGTAATCAGTTCATGACTGACACGTGATGACAATACCAAGATATAAGCACGATCAAGCAAATTATCAATAAGCGCCTGCCCAATCACTTTATCCAAAGCATTATGCCTGCCAACATCTTCCTTAGCAGCGATAGGTTCGTAAAAAGAGTCAAATAAAATGGCTGCATGGGTTGATCTTGTTATCGTGCGAAGGGGCTGATAATCAGATAAAGTGTCAATGCAACGCTGGATGTCTGTCAATGAAATTTTTTTTGAATGTAATTCATTACCATTGATGTGTGCGCTTTCAAAAAAGGATTCCATGTCTTTTTTTTGAATGTGAACGTGTATCGTATCACCATGTTTTGACTCGCTTAATTCAACATGTTTTAAATCTTTGAAAGAACAGATCAATTTGCGACTAAATAATAAGCCTGTAACCAATGCTTTTTCATCACCAGGCGTCCGCATGATTTGATCAAACACATCGTTATTAATACATATTGTCAATGGGGATTCTGTTGAAACAGCCATTGATTTCATGGCAACGCCGGTTTCTTTCATGTGAAGCATATTAATTTTTTGAAATGGGTGCATAAGTTTCTCCTATGGCAAACATTTTTTGGTTCTTAGGAAAACTCGAAAAATAAGTTCCCCATTTACTTATGTGCCAGCCCGATGTAGGGGCGAACCTTATGTTCGCCCATCGTACATAGGAACGAATACGTTATTCGTTCGAGGGCGAACATAAGGTTCGCCCCTACATCGGGCTGGCAAATAAGAAAATGAGGAACTTATTTTTCGAGAGTTCCTTAATTTCAAAAATTGATAGACCTTTCTTCATTCGACAAGTCGGGCAAGTCGGAGAGGCTCGAACTGCCCGACTGCCCCTTTATTTGGAATCAGTCATATGTTTACAATGGCATATTCCCATGTTTTTTCTTATACCGAAGGACAGTTTTAGATGCGAGCATGCCTAAGGCACGTATTAAGTATTGTCTTGTTTTTTCAGGTTCAACAATATCTTCAACATTGATATTCGAGGATATATCATAAATCGGATTGGCGTAGGTTTCTCTGTATTCTTTTAACTTCCGGTCAATGTAGTCTTTATCAGCACCCGGATCTCTTCCATATAACAACATAACCGACTGTTCAGCACCTAAAATTCCGGTCTCCATGATTGGCCAATATAAAACCATATCTGTTCCCAATCCAGGTAAGACCCCCATTCCTAAATTACCTCCACCATAAGCTTTTCTTAATACCAATGCAATACGAGGAACAGCGGCCTCGCAAAGTGCATATAACACTTTTGCGCCATGACGAATAATACCAGCATGTTCTTGGTCACTCCCTGGCATATATGCGGGTGTATCAACCAGCAAAACAATCGGTATGTTATAACAATCACAAAATCGAATGAATCGCGCCTGTTTATCAGAACTATCGGTGGTTAAAGAACCTGCCATTACCATGGGTTGATTGGCTACGATACCCACAGTTTTACCATTCATTCGTGAAAAACCAACAATCATTTCAGATGCGAATTCCTTTTTTACTTCATAAAAATCTCCATTATCAACAATGGATTCAATCACACGATGCATATCAAATGGCTTATTGGGAACTGTCGGAACAATGGAATGTAATTCAGGGCATAGCCGGTTTGAATCATCACCTGTTGAATATTCAGGCGGGGATTCGTTGCAATTTAAAGGAAGAAAGCTGAGTAAGCGACGTATATCTGTCAGACACTCTGTTTCTGTTTTATGTCTAAAATCACAAGAGCCTGTTTTTTGCGCATGAACTTTGGCCCCACCCAGATTTTCCATTGAAATTTTTTCACCAGTGACCATTTCAACAACAAGTGGCCCGGTAATAAACATATGACTGATATTATCCACCATATAAGTAAAATCATTCAGAGCAGGAGAATACACTGAAATTCCACCGCAACTTCCCAAAATAGCAGATATTTGCGGTATAATTCCCGATGCCTGCGTATTGGGATAAAAAATCGATCCCCCATGTTTTTCGGAAATATTTGAAAAAATAGATCGTTTTCGTGTTCCCAACCATTCAAGTTCATCTGAATTTGGAAGGCGTGCACCGGGAGAATCATGAAGTCCAATCAAAGGCACTTGCATTTCAAGTGCGCGTTCCACAGTTCGGTACATCTTGTACCCATGTTCAACACCAACTGATCCTCCGCGTACTGTTCGATCCTGGGAATAAACAAATACAGGTCGATTGTCAATCATGCCACTGCCACAAACCAGGCCGTCTGCTGGTAAATCTATTGCGTGTCCGGCCAGCATGTTGATTTCAAAAAAGCTGTCTTTATCCAATAATACATCTATTCTTTCTCGGGCAGTCAATTTTCCCTGGGCATGTTGCTTTTCAATCTTTTTTTCCCCACCGCCTTTTTTGACACGTTCGCGTGTTTCACGAAGCTCATTTAAGCGTTGTTTTAAAAATTCATCCATTTCATTGCCTCCTGTTTTTTGCACCAATACAATCAGAATCAGTGTATTGATTTTTTTCGATGAACTGTTATTTTAAAAAAAAGTGAATAGAAATGCAACCTGAAAATTGGCGCATTTCAAAATAACGTTTTTTCAGAAAAATACGTATGGAATGCTCGAAAAATAAATTCCTCATTTACTTATGTGCCAATAACGTGTAGGGGCGAACCTTATGTTCGCCCTCGAACTAATAACGCTTTCGTTCCTATGTACGATGGGCGAACACAAGGTTCGCCCCTACACGTTATTGGCACATAAGTAAATGAGGAATTTATTTTTCGAGCATTCCTAAGTAAATGGGGAACTTATTTTTCGAGTATTCCTATGTTTTTTTCGAACGTTCCTGAGTAAATATTTGTAAATTTCAACAAGTGATGGCGTATTTTTTGCATTTTATAATATAGAATTTGCTCAATCAAAGGCAAGGAAAAAAATTCGATCATATTGTAATTCTTATATATTTTTTTCTTGATTTTTCTCTCGACTTAATATAGACACATGAAAATCATAATTTCGATAAAAAAAATGAATTGCATTTAATTATTTTAGCGGATTGCGTGAAGCGCTTCCAAAAATTTGTTTAGATTTAACAGTACGTACAACATTAACATTCTGTCCTGAACTTTGAATAAAAATGCCTGGCAGGTTAAATTTCACTATTTTGAACTGTCGGCAATGGATAGATAGAGCTGATTTTTTCCTTCCAATACTGAGTTGACAACCGGACTCAAATGACCATCAACCTCTTTCATTTGATTGAGGCAAATCTCGAATTTATCATTTGGTTTTCAGCTAACATAAAACCACGACATGTGAACATTAATGAGATCGCCTTTTTACAGGAAATGATATGATCAGACGATTGTTTATAAACATTCCCATATGCACGATAGTTGCTATTGTCTTAATATCACAGACAATATTAGCAAGGCAACTTGAGTGGCAATGGCAAAATCCGGCATTTCAGGGGAATCATCTTTATGCGTTATGGTCACCCTCAAATAATCAGTTGGTCGCTGCCGGAAAGTTGGGAACGATTATTCGTTATGATGGCATTCAATGGCAGGAATATCATATTGAAACCCTTCAGAATAATAAATCCATATGGGCTGATACCAATAATATTGTTGCTGTTGGCGATATGGGACAGGCGATTCATTTTACAGACAATCAATGGCAGATTTATTCAATTTCTCAACAGCCCTTAAATTCAATTTGGGCAATCAATCAAGACAATATGTTTGCTTTTGGCGATGCAGGCACAATTTTACATTATTCGGGCAATTCCTGGCAAAAAGAGCAATCTCCTACAGCCGCCAATTTGAAGGATGCCATAGGATTTGGACAGCAGATTTTTGTGGCCGGAACAGCAGGTACGCTTTTGCACTATAATGAAGGCGTGTGGAATCGTGTCGATACGCCAAAAACAGTAGATTTTACAGGTATTTGGGGGTTGAATCAAAATAAACTGTATATTTGTGGTACATATTTCGATAATCAATGGCGGCAAAAATCCTGTGTATATGCCTTTGATGGCACCCATTGGAACGAATTGGGGGAAATGAATTCCAATGTCGTGCTGACCCACATATGGGGCAATGACAATAATCAAATCTATGTATCAAGTGATAAAGGGGGCATTTTCACATTAAAGGATGCGCAATGGCAACAAGTATTTGAAAGCAGCCAGGGCATTCATCGTCTGGCCCATATGGATAAAGGTTTTGTTGGGGTGGGTGAAAATGGCCAGTTTATTCGTGAAAATGACAGTAACTGGTATGACGATATTGATAGCCCCAATCACACGATTAACGCAATCTGGGGAAATTTATCACATACATTTGCAGTGTGCCAGTCCGGCGTGATTCTCACCATGCAGGATCATTCATGGCATTTTCACAGTAAACCCGCATCACATGATTTAAAGGACATATCAGGAAATGCGCACAATATTTTCGTTACTGGTGCATCCGGATTTTTGGCCAGATTTGATGGGCAAGATTTTATTTCAATGACATCGCCAACAAATTCAGATATTTTAGCAATTAGCGTAATAGATGAACATGCAATAGCAGTGGGTGAGCGCGGATTGGTGATGCATTATGAGGATAACACCTGGAAAATTAAAGAGTCCTCAACAACTCAAAGTCTTAATGATGTTTGGGCTTATGCACCAGACTGTGTTTATGCGGTTGGCAAAAAGGGCGTCGTGATTTATTTTGATGGTACAACATGGCAAACACTGGAAACGCCCACTTCTGAAAAATTGTATGCAGTATGGGGCACCGGACCAAATCATGTGTTTGCAGCGGGTAAAGATGGAACAATTATTCAATATGATGGTCATGGCTGGCATCAGATAAACAATTTTCCAACATCCGATCAAATCATGTCTCTGTGGGGAGCAGGAAATCGCCTTTACGCGGCCGGGCATAATGGCACCCTTTGTGTTTATGATGGAAACGACTGGCAGTTAATTGTCTCCCCTTGTGTATCAGATCTTCATACTGTTTGGGGACGTTCGGAATCTGATATTTTTATTGGCGGTGAAAATGGCAGCATTCTGCATTATCCCTATCAGGTGCCTCAATCAATTCATTTAATACTGCCTGACACGCTTCATGAAGATAAAGGGACATTTACTGGTCAAATCTTTGTTCAGCCCAGAAGTACAGAAAATCTTGAGATTCAAATTTTCAGCAGTCTTCCCGAACATTTAATTGTCCCCCAATCAATTATCTTGCCTGCCGGATATACAATGTCTGAAATCGAAATTACTGTTGTGGATAATCGTATACATGATGGTCAAAAACGCATCAATATTGAAGCCAGGGCCGAAAATTTTAAGCCCTCAGTTGTATCCCTTACAATTCTTGATAATGAATCTGACCGGGGCATTTGGGTTGTTTCCCATTTCCCAAATGAAACAACGCCCATTCCCATCAACCATGTGAATATTCATTTTAATCGTGGCATTGATATGCAATCCTTTTCAACTGATGATATCGTTATTCAAGGCCCTGAAGGGCCCCTTGTTTTAGATGATAATTTTGAATGGGATCAAAATACAGTCAGTTTATTTTTCGGATCCCTGGAAACAACAGGGAGCTATACCATTCTTGTAGGGCCTGATATTTTGGGAAATGATGATACAGGTATGGATCAGGATGGTGATGAACACTATTTTGAAACAATTGATGATGTTTATGTGGGCCATTTTCAATTAGAAGATCAGACAGGCCCCTATGTGATTGCCCGATATCCGAACGAAAGAGTCAAAGGCCCCATTTCAAAGATTATCATTGAATTTAATGAAAAAATTGCAGCATCAACATTCAATATCCAGGATATTGTCATTGTTGAGGAAAATAATACGCAAGTCACCATTGAAACCATAGTGAAGCAAAATGACAAACGCTATGAAATTATCCCAAAAACGCCCATTGTATCTGGGATCTATACATTTTATCTGGGACCGGATATCACGGATATGTCTGGGAACCTCATGAATCAAGATCAGGACAGTATTTGTGGAGAGACTGATGATGATCATTTTGTATGCAAGTTTGTCATTGATCATCAGGGACCAAGAATTTTGTTTCATTCCTTATTTGGTAAACAGGATGAGGCGATTTCAACTTTTAAGCTGACGTTCAACGAAGCCATCCTCTCAAAAACGTTTACACCGGACAAGATATCTTGTATGGGGCCCAATGGCGAATTATCCATTAAACGTATCTTGCCAATTTCAATGGATGTCTACCGCATTGAGGTTACTCCGCAATACTGCGATGGCTTTTTTAAAATCATACTTCAACCATCAATAACAGATCTTGCAGGCAATCCATTGGACCAGGATCAAGATGGTAGAGGTGGCGCGGATTCAGATCGGTTTGAATTAACTGTTGAACAGCAATTACCCGATTTAAAAGTCACACAAATTGACTATGCGCCTGAAGCCCAACCTGGAGCCAATATCGAAATCAAATGGATTGTTCAAAACAATGGTGCAGGTGAAACATCTGGAACATGGCAGGATGAAATCTATTTATCAGATGATTCTTTTTTGGGAGATGATCAATTTATTACAGCGGTTGACAATCAGATTGTCTTGCAAAACAATGCGCATTATTTTCGTTCAGTGTCTATTCCAGCACCGGATAAAAACGAAACGCACCATTGGATAATAATTAAAACAAATGCTCATACCACGCAGGATGAAAACAATTTTGACAATAATCAGACAATCAGCACCTATCCTTTTTGGAACACTCAACGCGCCTATCCAGATTTGTATGTGAGTCAAGTTATTTCGCCACAAACCATTTATATTGGTGAATCTGCACGTATTGCCTGGGAGGTGGTCAATCAAGGAAATGGCCCCACCAGTGCGACAGTCTGGATGGATCGTGTGATATTGTCTACTGATGCGGTTATAGATGAACAGGATATTGAAATTGCCCGCATTCGAAATCCGGATTTTCTCGCTTCAGACGAAAAATATTATCAGGAAATGGATATCACATTGCCTTCAGATATTCATGAGCATGCATATCATATTCTGGTCCATACTGATGCTACTGATCAAGTTGAAGAGTTTGATCGGGAATTAAATAATTTCACAGTTGCGCCATCTCCTGTATCAGTTCAGGAGCCAGTTCCTGGAAAATTGATTGTCACCTCGTTTACATCGCCCGATCAGGCATCACCCGGTGACAATATTCAAATAACATGGACAGTATACAATGTCGGGCAGACCACAATTGTATCAACCAGTCATATGATTTTGTTGTCCAAAAATAAGCAGATCGAACCTGAAAAGGATGCGATACTTTTATGGACAAAGGCCGACAGCTATCTCCCTGGTCAATTATATACGTTAAGCTATGATGTAAGGATGCCATCATTGATTGAAATGGGGGCCTATTATCTCATTCCGGCAACGAATCGAACCACAACTTTGGAAACACCTGTTGCTGCGCCAATCACAGTGACAACCAATATTTTTCCAGATCTGAAGGTTTTTGATCGCATGACATTTCCCGACCATTTGGAAACAGATCAACTTCTGACGATTTCATGGCAGGTGGGCAATGTTGGACCAGGAAAAACATTGGTATCAAACTGGCTGGATTATATTTACCTGTCAGAAGACCAGATTAAAGATGAAAATGACATACTATTGGGCAGCAGCCGGCATGAACAAATACTGGATACCAAAGATCATATTCAACGTTCCAAGACATTTATAATTCCCGAAAACCTTAACAGTAATTACTATGTGTGTGTTCATACAGATGCGCTTCAGGCAATCAATGAAGTAAATGAAAACAACAATGTCACCTTTTCCCAATCCCAAATAAACATTCAACACAAGCAAACCGACCTGATGGTCGTATCTGCTGATGCGCCCTATTCCGCAATTACAGGGCAATTGGCCGCATTTAAATGGCATGTAAAAAATATTGGTACAGATCCCTGTATTCACAATTCATGGGTTGATCGCGTATATCTGTCATCAGATAACATGTTTGATGAAAATGATGTCATGCTGGGAGAAATCAATCACACCCGCTCCCTGATGTCTGAACAAAGCATTGAAAAAACATTGACTGCACATATGCCATCGCTCATGGATGGTCATTATTATGCAATTGTTTTGGTAGATGCTCATAATAACATATATGAAGCAGATGCTGAGGACAACAATACATTTCTCGTATCTGATCCCATCCATATTCATCATTTATTTCCCGATCTGCGCATTGAGTCAATGAACACGATCCATCCAAAGGTATCTGCCAATGAAACAATTGGACTTGCTTACACCATATATGCCAATGAAACAATTGGACTTGCTTACACCATCGTCAATGATGGCCATACAGATACATATGGTCAATGGCTTGATCGATTTTATTTATCCCAGGACAATTATTTGGATATTGAAACAGATGTCATCATAGGTGAAATTGAACATCATACCCAAATACCCGCCCAATCAAAAAAGTGCCTGAACAGTGGGCCGCTCTTGATACCGGCACAACTCTCTGGCATGTATACAATTATTGTTCAGGTCGATACGCAAAACCAGTTGTATGAGTATCAAAATGAACACAATAATCAGATGTCTTTGGGAATTGATATTCATGATTCACCCGCGGATTTAAGAGTAATCAATATACATGCACCGGAAACCATATATGCAGGAACAGCCATTCATGTATCATGGGAGGTCATAAATGCTGGACGTCAAGATACACGAGAGGCTTTTTGGTATGACCGGATCTATTTATCCAAAGACAGCAAATTAATGCCTGAGTACGATATTGAACTGGGCAACATCATTCATAAACAGCCATTAAAAGCAGGTGAAAAATATACCTGTGCGCATTATTTTGTGATTCGTCAGGATTTGGCAGGATCATATAATATAATTGTTAAAACTGATGCACAGAATCAGGTGTATGAAAATAATTTTGAAAATAATAATACCACATTGGGCCAGTCACAACTGCTTCTTATCGGGGTTTATGTTGATCTTGAGGCATCTGAATTAGAATCCAGTAATCAGTCATGGGCCGGACAATCCATTGATGTATCCTGGACTGTTAAAAACACTGGATTTGATGCGACGCATGTCAGTTCATGGGAAGACATAATCTATCTTTCCCAGGATGCCAAACCTGATGTCAACGATACTGTGCTGGGAGTTTATCAACATAATGGCACATTGGCATCTGGTGAAACATATAAAAAAACCAAAACCATTCAAATTCCTAAAAATATTTATGGTATGTATTACATCATTGTCAAAACAGATGCCAATGCGTATAATGATGTGTATGAGAATCAGGCTGAAGAAAACAATTATGTAAGTAATGAAATATTTGTAGATACCGCACCCATGCCCAATCTCAATGTAAAAAGTTTGTCAATTTCAAATAATGTGTGGTCTGGGCAATACTTACGTGTTGAGTGGTCAGTTGAAAATAATGGATCAATTGACGTGCAACCGCAATCTGGGTTTTGGTATGACAGCGTTTATTTATCCAGAGATCCATTTTTGGATGTTGTCCATGATATACCTGTAGGCAATGTCATGTTTGATGACACCTTAGCGAGTCATTCTGATGCTTACACACAGGTCCTTGAAACCATGCTACCGCCGGGAATTTCTGGACCATATTATGTGATTGTGCTTGCAGATAGTTCAATCCCAAGACATGTTTATGAAGAAAACCGCACTGATAATATACGTATTTCACAAAATGCCATTAATATTCAGTTAACTCCGCCATCAGATCTGTTTGTATCGGGCATATCCTTACCAGCAAAGGGACGTCCAGGACAAATGCTTGAATGGCAGTTTCAAATAAAAAATAATGGATTACGCCCTGCTGTAGGTTCCTGGTATGATACATTGTATCTGTCATCAGATAAGATTTGGGACATTGATGATTATCGTATCGCAAGACACTATCAAGAAGGGGATATATCATCTGGCGAATCTTACACCGCAGTTGTTTATACAAAGGTTCCTACCGCAATTTCAGGAAACTACCATGTGATTGTGCGTACAGATATATTAAATGATCTTCGAGAAACAAATGAACAAAATAATGTATATGTATCATCACAAGTTATTCAAATTAATAACACTCTTTTGGAAAAAGATGATGTGATTCATGATCATATTTCCAATGGGGATTATCAATACTATCAGATAAATCTCCAGCAAAATGAAGATATCGAAATCATTCTCAAAGGTCCGGCCGCATTATGCAGTGATCTATTCATAGGCAAGAATTATATACCAAAGCGAAGTCTGTATGATCAGCAGGGCGTTTTGATAGATGGCAGTCTGGTTCTCAATCAAAGTGGATTAACACAAGGCGCGTATTATTTGACCATGTATGGTGGAAACTGTGAAAATGATATGCCATTTGAATTGACAGTGAATTATCTGGTGAACTTGCGGATTCATGATCTGAGTGTAAGCAAAGCTACAAATATCGGCATGACAACCTTACAAATTGAAGGTGCACATTTTCAACCTGACATTGATGTGCGCCTGACGCGGGATCAAATGACTTTAGATCGGGTACGATCGGTTAATGTATTAAATTCTGGACAAATATCAGTAACTCTGGATCTCAATGATTTGGAAGAGGGCACGTATCATATCGTATTAGAAAATCCAGACAATGAAACATCAAAAACGACCTTTGAAGTTGTTAACGATAAGCGGGGAGAATTATTTGCACGACTCTTAATTCCCGGTTATGTTCTTCAGAATAAAGTCTATCGATTTACACTGGAATATGGCAATATTGGTCATTCTGATATATTGGCACCGCTTTTAGTGATCTCTGCAGGAGAAGGTGGATTACTTAGAAAAAGTATAGAGGATGAATTTTCCATGGATCCCATACAAATTTTGGGGCTTTCCGATCAATATCCAGTTGATGTTTTACCGCCAAAATCTTTTAATACAGTCAAGTTTGAATTTATGCTGACATCAGAAGCCTACGTGCCATTTTATATTCAAATAATGGATCAACCAGAAGAACCGATTGACTGGGAACGTCTTTATACCAGAATTCGTCCGGAACAAGTTGATGATAGTATGTGGGACGTTCTGTTTGGAAAGCTGAAATCAAACATGGGAAACACCTGGGGCGATTATGTCAATCAACTCCGCCATAATGCAGTGGAAAATGCATACTATGGAAATGCAACACGTGATGTTCATTCATTGCTTCCCAACCTGAGTGTTGGACGAATGGATATCATCATTCCGCTTCCCATACCTCCGGGGACACGACGTACAAGCGGTGGATCCATTGCACCTGATATATCTGATGTTTACGACAATCGCACCTCAATCGGAACAGGCACATTGCATCATATTCTTTTTGATGGCACCATTGAATATACCATCAGGTTTGAAAACAAACGCAGTGCAAGTGCATCAGCCCAATACATTCAAATTGATGATATGTTGGATGAAAAATTGGATATTGAAACCTTTGAACTCAAAGAAATCTCATTGAGCGAAAACCAGATTGACATCTCAGGCGGCCATTCATACTATCAAACCCGCCTGGATTTAAGCGGATCCGGCCAGAATTTATTTGTCGATATAGAAGCAGGAGTAGATATTAACTCGCGTATGGCCCGATGGGTATTTACTGCCATTGATCCTGAAACCGGTGAACGATCAGAAGATCCATTAAAAGGATTTTTACCGCCAAATGAACCAGAAAGTGCAGGCGAAGGTTTTGTTCGGTTTCAAATCAAACCCCGATCAAATATTGAATCCGGCACAATTATCAATAACATGGCAACAATTATTTTTGATAGAAATGAACCAGTAGATACACCCATTGCATACAATACGATTGATTTGAATATCCCGGCAAGTCGGGTGGAACTGGTTTCTAAAGCAGAAAATTTTGAAATACCGCTCAGATGGGGTGGTCAAGATACCAGAAATGGCTCTGGCATTGCAGCATATGACATTTATGTATCAGATAACGAACAGCCATATGAAATCTGGCTATCTCAAACCACAGCAACCAGCGGAATATATGTCGGCGCTCCTGGTCATCATTATTCTTTCTATTCTATTGCAAAAGACAAAGTCGGCAATTTGGAAGCTCCACCCGCCCAAGCTGATGTAAAAGTCAAACTCGCAAACAATCTGCCGCCAGACCCTCCAATTCTAATAGCGCCAGATAGTAATATAAATGAAGTTGTGTTAACGCCATTGTTAAAAACCGGAGATTTTATTGATTCAGACCAATCGGGACATAAGGCCACGCGATGGCAAATCAGTAAGACCTTAAATTTTTCAGTTTTGGTCATGGATATACAAAGTGAAATATTTTTAACAGAATTATCCATTCCATATGGAATTTTATCATCTCAAAAACATTATTACTGGCGTGCAAAATATTTTGATCATCAATCAAGTGCATCGGACTGGTCAGATATAAAAGAATTTACAACACAAGCGTTCCAAACGCCCATAATAAGTAATGAGACCATCGATCTTGATCAAAATGGTGCATTTGATATTTCACAAACAAACATGGTATTGATCCAGATGGAAACAAAGTATATGGGCGTAAAGAGCCTGACAGACAATGTCAGTATTGTCAGCGCACTACCCATTGAAAACACATTTGGTCATTTTCCAGCCGAAATGCCCTATGGATTAATCAGCTTTCGCGGGGAATGCCCTGTTGGTGAAGATATTGAGGTACAAATATATTTTTCCGAAGAAATTCCATTGAATGCAAGCTGGTTTAAACTTGATTATAACAAAGGATTTGTAGACTATTCTCCACACACCCATAAAAACTTACCGGGATATCACATAACAGTTCAATTGAAAGATGGCGGCATTGGCGATGCCGATGGCGTGGCAAATGGTGTTATTGTTGATCCAGGTGGAATAGGATTTATAAATGCAGATGACGTTGCTGTTGGGGATGATTCCTCTAATTGTTTTATTGGATTAATTCTGCGGTAGAAATAATGATCATATTCGTTAACATAACACGAAATATTCAGTACGTCATAATATAGTCCAGCGGGCTTTTTACCTGCATTTTCGTATCCATGAGGTGCAGATAGATTTCAGTTGTTTTGATATCGTTATGCCCCATTAGTTTTTGAACCAGTCTTATATTCGCTCCATTTTCAAGTAGATGCGTAGCAAAGCAATGGCGAAATGTGTGACAAGTAACGCGTTTGTTCATATGAATACTTTTAGTTGCTAATTTAACCGCTCTTTGAATTGTATCTACTTTAATGTGATGCCTCCTTTCTATGCCAGATCTTGGATCAATAGATCTTCTGATTGATGGAAAAAGATATTGCCATTGGATTTCTTTTGGTGCATTAGGATATTTTGTCTCAAGCGCATCAGGAAGCCAGACCGCCCCAAAGCCTTCCTTGAGATCATTATCGTGAAGATTTTTGACTTTTTGAATTTGAATAATCAGATCGCTATGGAGTGACTCAGGCAGGATTGAAATACGATTCTTCATTCTTTTTCCATCATAAACATTGATTAGATTATTCTCAAAGTCAAGGTCTTTGACTCTAAGCCGAACAGCCTCCATAATCCTTAAACCACTGCCATAAAGTAACCTGGCAATCAACAAATTATTACCTGACAATTGGGATATGAGTCTCTTTACTTCATCCATAGACATAACAACAGGTAAAGGGTTTCTTTTCTGTGCTTTAATGGGTTGGATTTTATCCTTAATATCAATATGAAGCACCTCACGAAACAGGAAAATAATTGCTGTAGTGGCTTGTTGCTGCGTTGCGGCAGAAACTTTCTTATCAGTAGCCAGATAAGACAAAAACTGTTCAATCTCAATCTTCCCCATTTCCTTAGGGTGTTTTTCATAATTAAAAAATTTCAGAAAACGAACAATCCAGTCACAATAGATTTTTTCAGTGCGATAAGCATAGTGATGATATCGTAACACCTGTACGACTTGATCCATCAGTTTTAGATTCGGATCGGGTGAAAACTTTCCAATTTCAGCCATTAAATACCTCCAAATATTATATTTGATAAAAAGCATATCATTTTATATGTTCTATTTGTTAAATATGGCAAATTCTGTATTCATGTCAATAAGAAATTTATCAAATTCAAAAAAAGAATATATTTTAAAAATAGCAATGTACATTTCAAGTTGTATTAAAGAAATATAAACAAATTTCACTTAAATCCGATATGGTAAATTTAAGAAAACAATCCTTTTTCTAGCCCATAATATAAATGTTGAATACATTTTGATAAATATTGTTCAAAAATCATAATATTATTAACATATCATATATCTTTGAGAAAAATATAATTAAAATATCTAATTTTCGCCTATAATTGAGAAAAATAATTAATATAATTGTATTACTACAAATTTAGTATGTATATTAGAAAATATATACTAAAATTGCATTAAAATGTAAGGATAAAATGTGATGACATATACAAAAAGCAATAATGTAAACCCAAAAAAATTGTAATATTTTCTAACATTTCAAAAAAAATCAAAATAATTTTTTCAATACTCAAATTTATTGATATGACAATCATGAATATAAGATAATGATTTTATTGGTTCAATTTTATTTAAAAAAAATAAATTAATTTCTTGACATATTCGTTTTAATCATTTAAATATGTTTATGAATAATATGGGTCGTTGATCTGTATGGATTATATTTTGAAAAATTTTTAGGTCAATTATATATTGTATTACTATTATTTTCAAATTCACAAAGGGTTTTGTTTTAGTAAGTGCGTATCGTTTTGTTGAAAATAATTGATATTTGCCATGTAAAATTTATCATAATTTTAAGCCAAACAAGTTGTCCCTAGCAAAACAGAGTGGTTTCAAAAGTTATTAATATCAGGACTCCTTTACATAGTTGATCAAGTTTGTTAGCTTTTTTTAAAAATATGTTATACAAAACATACCTGT